>Ga0209629_10000543_pt1 | contig 20861 bp, 23 predicted proteins | sample TergutCu122P5_FD_187286 | JGI IMG/M metagenome (GOLD analysis project Ga0209629, IMG submission 187286) | Cubitermes ugandensis P5 segment gut microbial communities from Kakamega Forest, Kenya - Cu122 P5 (SPAdes) (version 2) | ecosystem: Host-associated > Arthropoda: Insects > Digestive system...
CAGGTCCCGCAAGCCAAACATTCGTCAGTTATCCGATAAGCCATTTCCAACACCTCCTTTCCAATAAAAGGTTCGCACGCCTTTGGCGCAGGTTCATTTTATTTCTTCGGGCGCCTCTCCGGCCGCTGTCAGCAGCAGCTTTCCTTCAGCCAGCCAAACGCACCGAATCACTCTCAACCGTCCGGCCGCCGGTCCCTGCTTAGGCGGGGCGGTGTACTCAACCTCAACAATCCAGCCGGCCAGCCGGCATATTTCCAGCGCCTGTTCCAATTCCACGGTTAAAAGATCTGCAGGATGCATTTTAAACCGTCATTATTTCCTTCTCTTTGATGGACAAAAGCTCTTCTATTTCTTTGATATATTTATCGGTCAGCTTCTGCACCTCGTCCTGCAAACGGTGTTGTTCGTCTTCCGAGATCTCACTGTTTTTCTGCTGTGTTTTCAATTGATCATTGGCATCCCGGCGCAGATTGCGAATCGCCACCCGGCCCTCTTCGGTTTTCTTTTTCACAACCTTGACCAGCTCGGCTCTTCTCTCCTTGGTCAGCTGCGGGATAGACAACCGGATCAGGTTGCCGTCGTTCATCGGGGTAATCCCCAAATCTGATTTCATAATCGCTTTTTCAATCTCGGGCATAGCTGTTTTATCCCAAGGCTGAATGACCAGCAAACGCGCTTCCGGAGCCGAAATATTGGCCATCTGGCTAATTGGGGTGGGTGTCCCGTAATAATTCACCATAATCTTGTCCAGCAAAGAAGGGGCGGCCCGGCCGGCACGCAGGGAACCGAATTCTTTGCTGACCACTTCCACCGTTTTTTTCATATTACCTTCAATCTCTGCAAGAAGAGGATTTGCCATTATCAACACCCCCGACATAGGTTCCGACGTTTTCACCCAGCAAAGCCCGCCTGATGTTGCCCCGTTCATTCAAATTGAATACCACCAGCGGAATACAGTTGTCCATACACAGGGATGCGGCGGTAGAATCCATCACGCCCAGTCCCATATTCAAAACATCTATATAACTGAGTCTGTCAAATTTTTTGGCATTTTTATTGAGCATCGGATCGGAGTCGTATACTCCGTCCACCTGTTTGGCCATCAAAATAACTTCCGCTTCAATTTCAGCCGCCCTAAGCGCCGCGGTTGTATCAGTGGAAAAATATGGATTACCTGTGCCGGCAGCAAAAATAACAACCCGGCCTTTTTCCAGATGCCTGATGGCCCGCAAGCGAATATACGGTTCGGCGACCTCGCGCATTTCAATGGCGGTCTGCACCCTGGTGTCCACACCATGCTTGAACAAGGCGTCCTGCAGCGCCAGAGAGTTCATTACCGTGGCCAGCATACCCATATAGTCGGCGGTGGCCCGATCCATACCCTTAGTGCTACCGGCAACCCCGCGCCAGATATTGCCGCCGCCCACAACGATGGATATCTGAGCGCCAATTTCGGCCACTTCTTTTATTTGCATCGCGATGGAGGATACAACTTCCGGATCAATACCGTAACCATTGGCGCCAGCAAGGGCTTCGCCGCTTAATTTTAAGATTAACCTTCTATATTTGGCCTGGTCCATAAGATAACTCCAACCCCCGGTTATACCATATAGTTCTACACTGCTAAATATAGATCCTTTTTCCCTGGCTGGTAAAATCAAATATCTTAAGGATCTTTTAAGGGTATGGCTTAGCCTTTATTTCCTGGTCTGAGCCGCCACTTCGGCGGCAAAATCGTCCTGCCGTTTCTCCAAACCTTCACCCAGCTCGAAACGGGCAAACCGGCGCAGGGAAATATTTTCACCGATTTGCGAAATCTTTTCGGTGATCAGCTGTTTGACGGTTTTATCCGGATCCTTGACAAAGGGCTGCTCTAAAAGACACAGTTCTTTATAAAACTTCTCTATTCTGCCTTCCACCATCTTCTCAATGATTTTTTCCGGTTTTCCTTCGTTAGCCGCCTGGGCAGCCAGAATTTCCTTTTCCTTGGCCAGTACCGCTTCCGGCACTTCTTCCCTGGCTACGTACTCCGGCTTAGCCGCGGCAATCTGCATGGCAATATCCCGGACCAGGGCTTTAAATTCATCCGTCTTGGCTACAAAATCGGTTTCGCAGTTTACTTCCACCAACACGCCGATCTTGCCGCCGCCGTGGATATATGATTCCACCAGACCTTCGGCCGTGATCCGGCCCGCTTTTTTAGCCGCCGCGGCCAGGCCCTTTTCACGCAGATAATCGGCGGCTTTCGCCACGTCGCCGTTGGTTTCAACCAATGCTTTTTTACAGTCCATCATTCCGGCGCCGGTTCTTTCCCGCAGCTCTTTCACACTTGCAGCAGATATATCAGCCATTATCAACATCCTCCCGCTGGATAATTTCAAATTGATCATCATAATAACTAAGTAGTATGTCCAAAATACGATCCCGGTATGCAAAATCATGCCCTAACTGTTGTGTCCGCCCGGAACCGGTCTAATAGGCGCTTGCCGGCAGCTTGAGACAAAAAAGGTAGGGGGTACCCTTTTATGGCTACACCCCCACCGTCTTGCTTACTCTGCTGCTACCTCAATCTGTTCTCCCTGTTTGCCTTCCAGCACTGCGTCAGCCATTTTGCTTGTCAGCAGTCTGACTGCTCTGATGGCGTCGTCATTACCCGGTATAATATAATCGATTTCATCGGGATCACAGTTGGTATCTACGATGGCTACAATGGGGATTTTCAGCTTGCGCCCTTCAGCCACTGCGATACGTTCTTTGCGCGGATCAATAACAAACATAGCGCTCGGCAGATGCCGCATATCCTTAATGCCGCTAAGAAATTTGCTCAGTCTTTCTTTCTCGTGCATTAGCTCGGCAAACTCTTTTTTAGGCAGTTTTTCGGCGATGCCGTTTTGTTCCATCCGCTCCAGTTCGTGCAGCCGGTCAATACGCTTGCGAATAGTCTGGAAGTTGGTCAGCATGCCGCCCAGCCAACGCTGATTAACATAAAACATGCCGCATCGTTCCGACTCTTCGCGCACCGATTCCTGAGCCTGTTTTTTGGTGCCCACAAACAAAATCGAGCCGCCGTCCTGCACGACGGACCGTACAAAATTATAGGCTTCCTCCACCTTTTTAACGGTCTTCTGCAGGTCTATAATATAGATGCCGTTTCTGTCCGTAAAAATGTAAGGAGCCATTTTGGGATTCCATCTCCGGGTCTGATGCCCGAAGTGAACGCCTGCTTCAAGCAATTGCTTCATTGAGATTATGGCCATTGGTTACACCTCCTCCCGCCGGTTTTTCCGCCGCGGTCTTCATTTTCCGGCAAGACCCCGCTGGGGGACCGCCCGCCGGAATCGGGCCGCGTGTGTATTTCACACCAGCCTGTATTCTAACACAAACATCAGCCGGTGGCAAGATTAGCCGTCAATAAGAAATAAACAACTAATAAAATCCGTTACTGGTCACACGTTACTGCTTTCGCATCGAGCCGGCCCGTAAAGTTATTAACCGTGCGCTCATACTCTTCGAGAAATCGCTTACGGTTAATAACTTTACGGGCCTGGGCTACGGGTACTAACAAACACAGGGTCTGACCAGTAACTAAAATCCATAGCCTATTGCTGCTTGAGACGATCCAGTTCTTCAAGCAAGCGGTCGTTAAGAACTTTGATATAAGTTCCCTTCATCCCCAGGGACTTGGATTCGATCACGCCGGCGCTTTCAAATTTACGCAAGGCATTCACAATCACCGATCTGGTAATCCCCACCCGGTCCGCAATTTTGCTGGCCACCAAAAGGCCTTCGTCGCCCTCCAGCTGTTCGAAGATATGGTTCACCGCATCCATTTCGGAATAAGAAAGGGTGCCCAAAGCAATTTGCACAGCGGCGCGTTTTCTGGCTTCTTCCTCCATGCGATCCTGCCTGGCCCTGAGTATTTCCATGCCCACCACAGTGGCGCCCAGTTCGGCCAAAATCAAGTCTTCATCGGTAAAGTTGTTGTCATATTTGGCCAGCACCAAGGTCCCCAATCTGGTACCGCCGCCCACAATGGGCACCACGGTAGTCACCTTGCTGTAGTCACATTTTTTATCATGTCTGAAAGCACAGATGTTTAACGTCTGACAAATGTTAGCATGGGTTTCGTTAATTCTTAACAAATTTTCGTTATAATCCTTAGGAAATCCAGCCGGAGACTCCACAATATCCTCCATAACCTCGCAAATAAATCCTTTGAGATAAGTAAATCCCAATACCTTACCGCGGCGGTCAAGGATATAGATGCTGCATTCTATGTTCTCACTGAGGATCGCGGCAATTTCCTTGAAGTCAACCGGATAACCCGCCGATTTTTGCAACACCTTGTTTATGGAACGGGTTTTTTCCAGCAAGCCTCTCAAATCTCATCGCCTCTTTTCTTAATTAACTCTGATTTTATTCGACAATCACTGAACAGTCAGACATCGTCACACATTAATTATTTTGCCACAATAAGGCAGATAAAACACATCTATGAAAATAAATATTGCTAAAGAATATATCTGCTTAAATCTTTGTCGCTGGCAATACCGGAAAGCTTTTGCGAGACGTAATCCTCATTAACGTCAAAAGAACCGACGGCTAAATCCGCGGCCTCAAAAGAAATGTCTTCAAGTAGTTTCTCAACAATGGTGTGAAGCCTTCTGGCACCGATGTTCTCAGTCTGCTCATTAACAGTATACGCGATTTCCGCAATTTTCACAAGGGATTTCTGTGAAAATTTAAGTTCAAGCCCTTCCGTACGCAATAATTCAATGTATTGCCTGATTAAAGAATTTTTGGGCTCGGTTAAAATCTGCAGAAAGTCATCCTTGGAAAGGCTGGATAACTCTACTCGGATGGGGAAACGCCCCTGCAGTTCCGGAATTAAATCCGAGGGCTTGGACATGTGAAAGGCGCCGGCGGCAATAAATAGCACATGATCTGTCTTCACCGGACCGTACTTGGTCATCACAGTTGACCCTTCCACCACAGGCAGAATATCCCGCTGCACTCCGCCCCGGGAAACATCAGGACCGGTGCCCCCGTCCCTGACCGCTATTTTGTCTATTTCATCCAAAAAAATAATGCCGCTGTTTTCCGCCCTGTAGATAGCGGTAGCGGAGACCTCGTCCATATCAATCAGTTTCTGTGCTTCCTGCTGGGTGACAATCTTGCGCGCTTCAGCTATGCTGACCCTGCGCAGCCGCTTTTTTTTCGGAATCAGATTGCCCAGCATGTCGCCGATGTTAATACCCATTTCCTCCACGCCGGAACCGCTAAACACTTCCATCATCGGCGATTTGGTATCCTCCACTTCAATTTCAACAATTTCATCTTCCAGCTCGCCTCGGGCCATTTTTTCCTTTAGGGTTTCCCTTTCAAAGCGGATCCGGCCGGCTGCTTGGTCATAACGGTTTTCGTCCCCCTGGGCCGGCGTTTTAGCGGGACCAAAAAGCATCTCCAAGGGATTTTTCACCAGATTATCCCGCATCGGCATTGGCGCCAGCAACTCGATAATCCGTTCGTCGGCTAATTTCGCGGCTTCCCCCTCCACCTGGGCCACCTTCTCCCGGCGCACCATTCTAATTGAGGTTTCCACCAGATCCCGGACCATCGACTCCACGTCCCGGCCAACGTACCCCACCTCGGTAAATTTGGTTGCTTCAACTTTAACGAACGGCGCGCTGACCAATCTGGCCAGCCGCCTGGCAATTTCGGTTTTCCCTACCCCGGTGGGCCCAATCATGAGAATATTCTTGGGCATTACTTCATCCAACAGATCCTCCGGCAGCCTGCTGCGGCGGTACCGGTTGCGCAGAGCAATAGCCACGGCTTTTTTCGCCTGTTCCTGCCCCACCACATACTTGTCCAACTCAGCGACTATTTCTTTGGGTGTAAGCGATTCCATCAACCAATCCTCCCGGTTTCTGCAAACTATATTCGAGGTTCGAAGTTCGAATTATATTTTCTCTACGGTAATTTTGTCATTTGTGTAGACACATATTTCGGCGGCGATTTGCAGCGCTTTTTCCACTGCTTCAGCCGCGGACATCTCCGTATATCTGACCAGCGCCCGGGCGGCGGCTAAAGCGTAAGGACCGCCGGAACCAATCGCCACAATGTCGTCGTCAGGTTCAATGACCTCTCCGTCGCCGCTGATGACGAGGATACAGTCCGGATCGGCCACCACCAGCAAGGCTTCCAAGCGGCGCAGGTATTTGTCGGTGCGCCAGTCCTTGGCCAGTTCCACCGCCGCTTTCTTAATATTGCCCTGATAGCTGTCCAGCTTAACCTCAAATTTTTCAAACAAAGTGAGGGCGTCCGAGACCGAGCCGGCGAAGCCGGCTAACACCGCATTGCCATACAAGCGGCGCAGCTTACGGGCGTTATGTTTCAGCACGGTATTTTGGCCGAAAGTAACCTGACCGTCGCCGGCCATGGCCACATCCCGGCCTTTTTTCACCGCCACAATAGTGGTGGCATGAAAGTCGCTCATCAAGACTACCTCCTCGGATGGGTCTGTTCATAAACCTTTCTAATCCGCTCCCGGCTGAGATGGGTATAAATCTGGGTGGTGGAAAGACGGACATGGCCCAAAAGTTCCTGCACCACCCTTAAATCAGCCCCGTGATCCAGCATGTGCGTGGCATAGGAATGACGAAAGGTATGAGGGCTGGTTCCCGGCTCCAGTCCGGTCAAAGCAGCATACCGTTTAATCAACCAACGCACGCCGCGGTCCGTCAAACGCTCGCCCCGGTTATTCAAAAAAAGTGCGTCCACCCGGCCGGGGTGCTTGGCCATCAGCAGGGGCCGGGCTCTTCTTATGTACGCGTGCAATGAATTCAGGGCATATTCCCCCAAGGGGGCAATTCTTTCCCGGTTGCCCTTGCCGGTAACCTTAACGGCGGCGCGCTTAAAATCAACGGCGGCAATATCAATGGCCACCAGTTCCGCTACCCTGAGGCCGGCGCCATACAAGGTCTCTAAAACCGCCCGGTCACGCAGGCCCAAAACATTGTCGCGGTTGGGCGCCTCCATGAGCCTGCTTATTTCCTCTTCAGCCAGCAAACCGGGCAATTTTTTTTCCCGTTTGGGACTGCCGAGCCGGCGCAGCGGGTTTTCAGTCACTACCCCCTCCCGGCAGATATAACGGTAAAAGGAACGCCAGGAGGAAAGCCGCCTTAATATTGTGGCTCCCGCTTTGTTTTGGGCGCGCATCTCGCCCAGATACTGTCTGAACAGCGCGACGGTGATCTCCGCCGGGTGCAGTTTGTAATCGTCCCGGTTTAAAAGCCGGGCAAAAAAGGACACCCCGTCAAACAAATCCCGCTGGTAGTTGCGCACCGTATGTGGCGAAGCGTTTTTTTCCGCCTGCAGATAAAACAAAAAACCGTCGATATAACCGTACACCTGGTTCTCCCCTCACCGCCCCACGGACTCCCGCCAGCTTTGCAAAGCAGCCAGCGCTCTGGCAGCATAAGCGGCGTTGCGCTTTTTCCGCTCCCTAATCTGCTCTGGCAGCGGCGGAAACAAACCGAAGTTAACATTCATGGGTTGAAACCGCTGCGGGTCCGCGGCAGTAATGTAATGAGCCAACGCCCCCAAGGCTGTTTCCGGTGGCGGCGCCAGAGGCTCGAGGCCCTCTGTTAATCTGGCGGCGTTAATGCCCGCCACCAGGCCCGAAGCCGCCGATTCCACATAACCTTCCACCCCGGTGATTTGGCCGGCCATAAAAAAGCGGCTGTTATCTTTACCCTGATAGGTGGGCTGCAAAAAAACCGGCGCGTTAATGTAAGTATTGCGATGCATCACTCCGTAACGGACAAATTCGGCCCGTTCCAACCCGGGGATTAGGCCAAACACCCTTTTTTGTTCGCTCCATTTAAGGTGGGTTTGAAAACCCACCAGATTTAAAAGGGTCCCGGCTGCGTTATCCAGGCGCAACTGCACCACCGCATAGGGTCTCTGACCGGTGCGCGGATCCACCAGACCAACCGGTTTCAGAGGTCCAAAGCGCATCGTGTCCATCCCCCGCCGGGCTAAAATTTCAATGGGCATACAGCCTTCAAAATTATTCTCCCGGTCAAAATCCTTGCGGGAGGCCCGTTCGGCGGTTGCCAAAGCGTTGCGGAACAACTCGTATTCTTCCCGGTTCAGCGGACAATTCAGATAATCGTCCGTGCCCCGGTCGTAGCGGGAAGACCAAAAGGCCCGGTCCAAATTAACGGAATCCAAAGCCACGATTGGCGCCACAGCATCGTGAAAATACAGGTTTTCCCGGCCGGTAATGGTTTGCAGCATTGCGGCCAATGACTCGGAGGTCAGGGGTCCGGTGGCGATTATGGTTACCCCTTCGTCATGGCCGGTGAATTCTTCCCGCACCACCTCGACCAAGGGGTGCTCCTCCAGCGCCCTGGTCACCGAACCGGCAAACCCTTCCCTGTCCACTGCCAGGGCGCCACCGGCCGGGAGCGCATTTTCATCGGCGCAGCGCATAATCAATGAATTCATCCGGCGCATTTCTTCCTTTAAAAGACCCACCGCATTTTCCAGCCCGGCCGCCCGCAATGAATTGCTGCAAACCAGTTCGGCGAAATAACCGGTCTGGTGGGCCGGAGTGGTTTTAACCGGGCGCATTTCATATAACCGCACCGGCACGCCCCGGCCGGCCGCCTGCCAGGCAGCCTCGGAACCGGCCAGTCCGGCGCCGGCGATGGTCAAAGTCGCCGCTTTCAATGGGCGCCCTCATCCAAAATGCTGTTCCGGTCATCCTCCGGCCCGGTCACAGTTTGTTCGTCCTCGTCGCCCTGCACAGCGATCTTACCGCCGCAGTCCTTATTGACGCAGCGATAAACTTTTTTTCCTTTGGTGTCTTTGAGTACCGTAATGCCGCCGCATTCCGGGCACTTGCGATTGGAAGGCCGGTCCCAAACCACAAAGCCGCAGGCCGGATAATTGCTGCAGCCGTAAAACTTACGGCCTTTTTTACTGCGTCTAAGCACCAGTTCCCCGCCGCAATCCGGGCAGGCCACGCCGGTAGGCTCCAAAAGCGGGCGCGTATTACGGCACTCCGGGAACCCGGGACAAGCCAGAAACTTGCCGAACCGCCCCATTTTAATCACCATGTTCCGGCCGCACAGCTCGCACACCTCCGAGGTAACCTCATCTTCCACCTGGATTTGTTCAATTTCCTTTTCCGCCACGCCCAGCATCTCTTTGAAAGGGGTATAAAATTCATCCAGCATTTTTACCCAATCCACGTCCCCTTCCTCGACGCCGTCCAGCTTCTCCTCCATCCCGGCGGTAAATTCCACGTCCACAATATCCGGGAAATATTTTTTCAGCAGTTCGACCACCACGACCCCCAGTTCGGTGGGGTAAAAATTCTTCTTCTCCCGAATGACGTAACCCCGCTTAAGGATCGTATCCACGATGGGAGCGTATGTGCTGGGCCGGCCAATACCTTTCTCCTCCAGCACCTTGATCAAAGTAGCGTCGGTAAAACGGGGCGCCGGCTGGGTAAAATGCTGCTTGGGCACCAGAGACCGCAGTTTCAGCACATCGCCTTTTTTCAGAGGCGGCAGCTGATCTTCGTCCAGGCTTTCTTCCTCATCGTCCCGCCCCTCAATATAGACCTGCATAAAACCGGCAAACTTAACGATCAAACCGCTGGCCCGAAATATATACCTACCCGCGCCGATATCCACACTGGTAGTATCAATCACCGCCGGGCTCATCTGGCTGGCGATAAAACGTTCCCAAATCAGCTTATACAGCTTAAACTGATCCCTGGTCAGAAAGCCCTTGATCCCGTTTGGTTCCCGGAACACCAAAGTGGGTCTTACCGCTTCATGGGCATCCTGAATCCGCCCCTTGGGCGCTTTTTGCTGTACCTGAGCGGGCACATAATCCGCTCCGTAACGCTGGGTGATAAACTCTTTGGCTTCCAGGGCCGCAGTCTCGGAAACCCGGACCGAATCAGTCCGGATATAGGTAACCAGACCGGTCGTGCCTTCCTTGCCCAGATCCAGACCTTCGTACAACTGCTGAGCAACCATCATGGTCTTGCGGGCGGTAAAGTTCAGCTTACGGTAAGCCTCCTGCTGCAAGCTGCTGGTAGTAAAAGGCTGGGCCGGCTGTCTCTTTTTTTCGCGTTTGACCACGGAAGCCACGGTAAACTGCTCCGCCTGCAGCTCATCCATAATGTGCTGAGCCGCGCTTTGCTCCGGAATATGCGCCTTTTGTTCGTCAATCTTATGCAGTTTGGCTTCCAAGGCGCCGTTTTTGCCTTTCAGCAGCTTAGCCGTCAGCGACCAGTATTCCTCGGAGACAAAGGCTTGAATTTCTTCCTCGCGATCGCAAATCAAGCGCATGGCCACCGACTGCACCCGTCCCGCGCTAAGCCCCTTTTTCACTTTGCGCCATAACAGCGGGCTCAGGTTATAACCAACCAGCCGATCAAGAATCCGCCTGGCCTGCTGGGCGTCCACCAGATGGCGATCTATCGGGCGGGCTTGTTTGACCGCCTTTTGGACCGCCTGTTTGGTGACTTCATTAAACTCAATCCGGCAAGGGGTATTCTCATCAACATGCAGCAAGTTCGCCAGGTGCCAGGCGATAGCCTCGCCCTCCCGATCCGGGTCGGATGCAAGCAGCACCTGGTCGGCCTTTTTGGTCGCGGACCTTAATTCCTTAATGATGTCCCCCTTGCCGCGAATGGTTATATATTTGGGTTGGAAACCCATCTTGGCATCCACGGCAAACTGGCTTTTGGGCAGGTCCCTGACATGACCCATAGATGCCTTAACAGTGTAATTCCGGCCTAAAAACTTACCCAAGCTCTTTGCCTTGGCCGGTGATTCTACAATAACCAGAGTTTTTGCCACACCAACTCACCTCAATAGTCCCAATCTACGCTTAATGTATCCAGCGCGGCAATATTTTAGAACCGCTTCGCTGCTACGCTGCTTCGCTGTCACGCAGTACGTGCTAGGTCATGACGTAAAGTCTGCCCGGCATCTGCCTGACTAAACCCTTCATTTCCAGATACATCAGAGCGGTTAACACCCGCCCAGCAGGCAAACCGGTTTTTTGCACCAGCGTTTCCACGGCCACCGGATCGTAGGCAATAAGCCGGCTTATCAATGTTTCGTCCTCGTTCATCTGCAGATGGCCAGCCTGCTCCGGCGTCTGCGGCTTAAACAGCTCACCCAGACCCAACTCCGCCTTGATATCCGCGGCATCCAGCACTACCGCCGCGCCCTGTTTAATCAAGTTATTGGTGCCCCGGCTGTTCGCGGCGGTAATCTGACCCGGTACCGCCATCACATCGCGTCCCTGTTCCAAAGCCACATTGGCGGTAATCAAAGCGCCGCTTTTCTCCGTGGCTTCAACCACCACCACAATTTTGGCGAGCCCGCTAATGACCCGGTTGCGGACCGGGAAATGCCATGCCTCGGGCTGGGAACCAGGCGGAAATTCACTGAGCACAACCCCGTTGGCGGCAATTTCATCGGCCAGCTTAGCGTTTTCCCGCGGGTAAATCACATCCAAGCCGCAACCCAACACCGCCGCTGTTTTGCCGCCGCCCTTAAGAGCCCCGCGATGGGCGGCGGTATCAATGCCCCGGGCCATGCCGCTGATCACGACCACTCCGGAGGCGGCCAATTCCCGGGCCAGTTTCTCAGCCACGCTTAGCCCGTAGGCAGTGGCCCGCCTGGCTCCGACCAGAGCCACCCCCAGCTCATGCAAGCTGTTCCGGTCGCCCCGGGCATACAAAACCGGCGGCGGGTCATAAATATTCTTTAACTGCGCCGGGTAATCTTGGTCAGCGTAAAAAAGCAATGACATTGGCTTGTCATTACGATCCAGGCAAGCGGCCACCTGGTCCAGATCCAAATCGCGTCTCCGGTCCAAAGCGCCGGCCCAGCGTTCCGCCGACATCCCGGACAGCGTCCCGAAATCCTGGTCCGGCGCGCGCCAAGCCTGAGCCGGACCACCGAAATGATCTATGATTTCCCAAAACCGACGGGCCTGCCCGGCCAGGATCATATGCCAGGCGAGCCAGTATACTTGCTCGCTGTGGTTCATTATTCCATCAATCCACCGTTCAACCAACCGTTAAAAACTTGATTAATCACTGCGGAAACACCTAAATTTTACTTATTTTAATTTCTCACTTTGCACATTTTCAAGATTAATTAGCATTTTCCTGCTTGTACCATAATACCTGTACATAAAATCAACCTTCTTAAATTTAGAAAAAAAGATTTGTCAAAATATAATCAAGATAACCGGCATTGGGATCCGGTGAGAATATAAAAATTGTAAAAAGAAAGGCGTCATTCTTGTATACCTCAACAAACTGAAAACTTGCTCCTTGGTACAGTAAGCCATTTATTGCCGGATCATTAAAAGCAACATGCCTGATTTTTAAATCATCTGCTTCCTCGGCAGTAGGAGCAAAACCCAACAAGAGCTCCTGTTTGTACATCATTGCCGGTGAATTCATGTCATAATTATTAGGTACCCCTTTACGATTTACTCTGGGCACAGTGTTTAAGTATTCTTTTTGCTTTATATACCCCATGTCTTTATAAGTAAAACCAACAGCCCTATTGAAAGCAGTATCTGTGCTCATATCAACCGCCATTGCTGGTATTTGACCGGTCGATATCCTGTTGTCAAATATGGCCAATACTGGCTTTTGTCCCTCCATGAACAACAATAATCCCTCTTTAGTAACGACTTCTTTGCCGGCAGCGTCGAAAGGAAGAGGAATTGTTACTGAATCAAACTCGACAGTGTTGGTCCCATCATATGCCGACGCCTTCGCTGATGGGTAGTAATCCTTTAGAACCTCAGAAAACAGCGGATGATTTTGATATTTTTCTGTATTCATTTCGTTTTTATAGGCTGTAGAATTTATGAATGGCAAAGCGCATAGAAAAACCAGCACTGCCAATAAGGAAATAACACCAGTCCAAACCATTATTTTTTTCTTTACATCTTGCGGTTTTAAATAGCAATACAATGCTTTTAAATAGTATGCCAGCAAAAACAGCAGGCAGAACGCGATTACCGGAAATAGAAAAAAGAGTATTATAAGTTCTTCCGGATTTTGATAATAAATTAGATTAAAAAGTGTAAATGCTAAAATTGCTCCAATTATAAGCACAGGATAAATCAATACGCTTTTCCTTCTGGCTGCGGAAACAGTTAAAGCCAAAATAACAGCAACAATTGCGGCCACAATTGATATAATGTGAACGTTCTGTAAATATAACATCTCATTTTGCCTCCTTGCCGGCAATTCTTTGCATGCCGCTAATGCGGCAAAAGCAGACAACATATTATAACCGCCAAACAGTAAATATGCCAGCCACAATATCGTAACAAACAAAATCAGCCAAACATAGTTTTTACAGTCATCGCATTTGACTACATTTACCAAACAATTACCGCGAGTGATTTAGCGGGAGCATTTAATTTATCTGCTTTACAAATACCGTCCTGTTATATATAATACTGGTATCATATATAACGAGGTGGTATTTTTGTCTTTGCCTTATGGCCTCTTGGGGCTTTTAACTTATCAAGACAGCTCCGGCTACGATCTAACCAAAATGTTCGCCGATTCGCTGAACAATTTCTGGCACGCGCAAAGCAGCCAGATTTACCGCGAACTCAACCGCATGGAAGAAAAAGGCTGGGTAACCTCCCGCAATGTCGTGCAAGAGGGGCGCCCCAATAAACGAATCTATTCCATTACAGGTGCGGGCAGAAATGAGCTCGACAAATGGCTGGCGGATACCAAGCCGCCGGCTGAAAATTTACATCTGCCTTTGCTGATGCGCGTGTTTTTCGGCGCCGATTCTCCCGCAGCCACGCTGGCGCTTTTAAAGGAATGTCGAGCCCATTGTAAAATAGCCCTTGAAGCAAATTATTCCGACATCAGGAAAAATATTGACGCCTATGCCACGCTGTTTCAAAACGGACCGGATAAAAGTAAGTATTGGCTAATGACCTTGGATTTTGGCATCGCTCAGATAAAAACGACTCTGGAATGGGCGGAGCGCTGTATCGCCCAAATGGAGGAGATGTCGACATGAAAACGCTGCTATTGTGCGACAGAGAAAGCGTGCGGTATGACGGCCTGGATTTATGCGCGCAAACGCAAACAACGGTGCAAAAAGCAGGCGGCCAAACCCAAACAATCATTTTAAACTGCCAGGAAATCAAACCCTGCCGCGGTTGCTTTCATTGCTGGTTGAAAACACCGGGACTTTGTGTGATGACAGACGACTGCGCCAACACAGTATCCCGGCAGGAAATCCAAGCGGACGCGGTGATCCTGCTTTCCAAAATCACCTATGGCGGTTACAGCGGTGACGTGAAAGCATTTCTGGACCGTTCCATTCCCAATATCTCACCGTTCTTTGAGCTGGTCAAAGGCACCATGCGCCACCGCAGGCGCTATGACCGTTTTCCGTACCTGATCAGCATCGGCTATGACGCCCGCACCCCCAAAGAGCAACAGACATTTCTGACGCTGGCCGAACGAAACGCCTTGAATATGCGGCCCCCGCAATACTTTGCCTTCACCATGCAAAGCAGCGGCGAGGTTGAGGCAACCATGCAAGCGCTGGAAGATATCTTACGCCGGGAGGTATGGCGGCCATGAGCGATATTGTATTCATTAACGGAAGCCCCAAGGCAAAAGACAGCGTATCCGGTATGTTGATCGATAAAATAGAAGCATTGCTGCAGGCAAAAAGCTCGGTTTATCAGGCGGTATCTTTGCTCAGGAATGAAAACAATGCGGCGGCGCTGACAGAAATTTTAAACGCCCGGGTATTGCTGATTGTTTTCCCGCTTTACGTCGACTCGCTCCCGGCGCCGTTAATTCGAGTTTTAAACTTGCTGGAAGAGGCGGCCCCCAAGATGGCCGGACAGCTGCCCAGGCTTTATGGGGTCTGCAATTGCGGTTTTTTTGAGGCGGAACATAACCGGCTCGCCCTGGAGATCCTGGAAAACTTTGCGCACTGCGCGGGAATGGGCTGGGGATACGGCGTCGGTGTTGGCGGCGGCGGATTTATTGCTGCGCAAAGCAAAAAAATGGCCACCGGCGGCCCGGCTTTCAATGTTTACTCGGCTTTACGGGAATTGTGCGCGGCAATCCAGGACGGCAAGACAAGGCAGCAAAATGTATTGGTCCGGCCCAAAATACCGCGTTTTCTCTATCAACTGGGCGCCCATTTTGGATGGCGTCAAATGGCCAAAAAATATGGCGCCACAGCATTTCTGCAAGCAAAACCACACCGGGAGGTTTAAATTGTTACTGGTCAGATCCTGTGTTTGTTAGTATCCGTAGCCCAAGCCCGTAAAGTTATTAACCGTAAGCGATTTCTCGAAGAGTATGAGCGCACGGTTAACTCGAGGTTCGAAGTTCGAGGTTCGAGGTTCGAGACTATTTAGTGTTTGTTCATGCTCAAAGCCTAGGCAGGCAAAACTATTAACCGTAAGCGACATCTCGAAGAGCACAAAGCGCACGGTTAATAGTTTTGCCTGCCGCTCAATGCTCAACAGTAACGGGTGACCAGTAACGTCTTTTTCAGCCACCGTCAGCTCCGGTTTTTATAGGCCCGCATAGCAAAAAACCAGGCCACGGCTATAATGGCCACGCACCAGGCCAGCGCGACCCAGATAGCATTTCCCGCCGGCTGGTTAGCCAGCAGCGCCCTGATGGCATCCACGATGGAAGTTACCGGTTGGTTTTCCGCGAATACACGGACGATCAGCGGCATAGTGTTTGTCGGCACAAAAGCCGAGCTGAGAAAGGGCAGAAATAATAGCGGGTAGGCGAAGGCGGACGCCCCTTCCATGGTTTTGGCCCGCAGTCCCGGAATGACCGCGACCCATGTAAGCGCCAGGGTGTATAGAATAATGATACCAGCCGCCGCAAGCCAGCTGAGTATACCCGCGCTTGAGCGAAAACCCATCACAAACGCGACGAGAATAATAATCACCACTGTGATCAGGTTGGACACCAGCGAGGTCAGCACATGGCTACATAATACTGCGGAACGGCTTATCGGCATGGAGTTGAACCGTTGAAACATTCCTTTCTGGGCATCCATAAACAAACGAAAGGCTGTATAGGCTATGCCGCTGGCAATAGCCATCAGCAGTATGCCCGGCAGTTGGTAATTAACATAGTTCACCCCGGCAGGCAGACTCATTTTGACCGCGCCGCCAAACACGTAGACAAACATCAGCATCATCGCGATGGGCGTCAGCGCGACCGTAATGATAGTGTCCGGGCTGCGCAGAATATGCTTCATTAAGCGTCCGGTCAGCACCAGGGTATTGTTAATCATTGGGCCCGGCCTCCCCTGCCCTCACGATGGCGAGAAAAATATCCTCCAAGCTGGGCTGTTTTTCGATATATTCAACCTTACCGGGCGGAAACAGCTTTTTCAGTTCCACAAGGGTTCCGTTGGCAATCACTTTCCCGCCGTGCAAGATGGCGATTCTGCCGGCCAGCTGCTCCGCTTCCTCCAGGTATTGCGTTGTCAGCAAAATCGTTGTGCCGCCGTCGGCCAGCTCCCTGACGGTCTTCCAGACCTCGAGCCGCCCCTCCGGATCGAGGCCCGCCGTCGGCTCGTCCAGGAAGATAATCGGAGGCGTCCCGACCAAACTCATGGCGATATCAAGCCTACGTTTCATGCCCCCGGAATAAGTCCCCGCCCGCTTGTTCATCGCCTCAATGAGCCCGAAGCGTCTGAGCAGACGGTCGGCAATCCGGACGGGATCGGGAACGGCGCGCAGTCTGGCAATCAGGATTATGTTTTCCCGTCCGGTCAGGATATCGTCCACGGCGGCAAACTGACCGGTCAGGCTGATGGACCGCCGCACTTGGTCCGGTTCCCTTAAAACATCGTAACCGTTTACGGCAGCCGTCCCGCCATCCGGTTTAAGAAGGGTGGAAAGAATGTTTATGGTCGTGGTTTTGCCTGCCCCGTTGGAGCCGAGCAAGGCGAAAATTTCGCCGCGCTCCACCGCGAAATCAACCCCTCGCAATACTTCGGTTTCACGCCTTTGGCGTCATGGAAGGTTTTTTGCAGTCCCTCCGCCCGTATCGCCAACTCGCTCATTTGACGCCGCCCTCCTGGTTAAATTTCTTATCCTCTGAATCATAATAGTTGTTAGAGATATACTCTATCACCCCCGGCATGGAAGTCAAGTGTTTTAAAATTTATTCTTGACCGCAGCGGTTAAATAGATTATAATTGCTTTGACCGCATCGGTCAAACTATTTCAGGTGGTGATCATCATCGAGCACTTAATCGAATTTAGCCGGTTGGCTCAGGAGAAACAGAGCGCTATCATCAACGCGGCTATCAGCGTTTTTGCGGCGGCAGGCTATAAAAAGGCCTATGTCAGCGAAATCGCGAAAGGGGCGGGCATTTCCAAGGCGCTGGTGTTTTATTATTTCGGCAGCAAAAAGGCGCTTTACCTCTACCTCATCGGCTATGTCCGGGATCTGATTATGGCGGAGCTGAACACCAACAAAATCAACGCGAATGACGACTTTTTCGACAGAATCAAAGAGATCGCCCGGGTGGAGATGGCCATGATGAAGCAACACCCGGGGATTACGCACTTTATCAACAGCATGTATTTTGAAAGAGACCCGGAGATCATCCAGGATTTGCAGCAGCTGAACGCCGCCGGTGTTCCCGCCCGGGAAGACCTGGCCCTAAATGGCGTAAACTTCGCCAAATTTAAAGCCAATGTGGACCCCAAGCTGGTGGTCAACATCCTGGTTAAGTTTACGGAGGGCGTGATCAGCAGCAATAAAAGCGCCTTAACTTTTGAAGCGTCCATGGACGAATTTGAGGCATGCCTGGATTTGCTGAAAAACAATCTCTATAAGGAGGAGTACCTGGGATGAGCGCGATTATGGAACTTAACGGCCTCACCAAGTTCTACGGGAAACAGCGCGGCATAGAGGACGTCACCTTCAGCGTCGGCGAGGGCGAAATCTTCGGTTTTATCGGGCCGAACGGCGCGGGCAAGTCCACCGCCATCCGCACCTTGCTGGCTCTTTTTGAGCCCACCGCCGGCAGCGCTGCCATCTTTGGCCTGGACTGCGTGCGGCAGGCGGACGTTATCGCACGGGATGTGGGCTATGTGCCCAGCGAAGCGGCCTATTACGACAATATGAAAGTGCGGGAGCTTTTGGACTACACCGGCAAACTTTACCAAAAGGACTGCCGCCAAAAGGCCGCCGCTCTCTGCGCCAGGCTAAATCTTGACTCAAGCCGCAAAATAGCGGACCTTTCCTTCGGCAACAAGAAAAAAGTCGGTATTGTCAGCGCGCTGTTACATTCGCCCAGGCTCATCATACTCGACGAGCCCACGGCCGGCCTTGATCCGCTGGTCCAGCGCACTTTCTTTGAGATCCTGCGGGAGGAGAACCAAAATGGCGCCACCATCTTCTTCTCCTCCCACATTCTCAGCGAGGTGCAAAAGTTCTGCGGGCGCGTGGCGATACTTAAGCAGGGCCGGCTGGTGAACCTGCAGTCGGTGGCGGAATTGCGCGAAAGCGGCTTCAAAAGGGTTTATCTTACTGCGAAAGGCCCGATTCCCGCCGGCTATTTCCCCGCCGGCAATATCGCGGAGCTGAAGCAGGAGGGCCCGGAAGCCTCCTTCGTATACAAAGGCGATGTGGATGTGCTCTTTAAGCAAATCGCCGCCCTGGACATAGTGGACGCCTTTGTTGAGGAACCGACGCTGGAAGAGATTTTCATCCATTACTACGAATAGGAGGATGGGCATGGTCATCTTCAAATCTGAGCTGCGGCAGCTGCGCCTTTATACGATCTGCTGGAGCGCCTGCATGGCGGTTCTCATATTTCTGATGCTGCCGATGTATGTGAATATGATTGCCTCGGGCGCGGTGGATTTGAGCGCCATGGGAAGTAACAGCCTGTTCGAAACCCTGGGGACAGACATCACCATCCTCTCCACGCCTATCGGCATGTTTGGCTGGCTGACTTCGTTTTTCGCCCTCGCCGGCGGCGTCAACGGCATGTTTCTGGGCTTGCAGGCTTTCACCAAGGAGACGGTGGGCAAATCCGCCGAGTTTCTTTACACCAAGCCCTATCGGCGCGGCTCGGTTTATGGGGCGAAAGTTGCCGCCGGGCTGGTCTCGGCCGTAATCACCGGCCTGTTTTATCTCCTCGGCGCCGCCGCTTCCGCGCTGCTCAACCTAGGCGGTCTGGCTGGCCGGCCTTTTTTGCTGATCGCTTTGTCTTTGCTGCTGATTGAAATTTTCTTTGTGCTTTGCGGCGCTTTCCTCGGAACGCTATATGGCAAAATCCGTACGCCGTTGCTCGCCTCCGCCGGAATAGTGTTCTTTTTTTATATCCTCGCCGCTTTCGCGGACAAAGTGCAAGCCGGCGGACTCAAATACTTTACGCCCTTCGCCTGGTTTAGTATGAGCGGCATTGCGCACAAGGGCGGTTACAGCGCCGGCTACACAGCGGCATTGGCGCTCTTTTGCTGTGTGTTTTATCTGGCGGGGCGTCTGGCTTTCATAAAAAAAGATATCCCGTTCATATCGTGAGGTGAACAGATCATGATCAGCATATTAACCAATGAACTGCGCCGCACCCGCTTTGGCCTGCTCATCTGGAGCGCCCTCGCCGGGCTGATCATCTTTTTCGGCGTCCTGGAGTACCCGGCTCTGCGGGGAATCATGAGCTCCGCCGGCCCCGGCGCGCTGGAACAGGCTCTGGCTGGGATCCCGGCAACCGGACAGCTGCTCTTCGGCGTATACCGGGTGGATTTCAGTCAGCCCATGGGCTATTATATCGTGATGTACTATTGGACGGGGCTAATCGTCTTCGTCCACGCGATGTACACCGGCGCCTCCATCATCTCGAAGGAGAGCCGCGACAGGACGGCGGAGTTTATCTTCACCAAACCGGTTAAACGGAGCGGCATTGTCCGGGCCAAGACCCTCGCCGGACTGATCAGTATTCTGGCGGTAGGCGTCACAGTCATCCTTCTTTCCGCCCTGGGTATGCTTCCCGTCACGCGGGACCCTGGCTTCTACCGGCAGATCACGGTCATCGGCGCCGGCATGCTGCTTACCCAAGGGGTACTGCTGGCCCTGGGCCTTTTGTGCGGCGCGGTTTTCCGGACTTACCGGCTTGCTGTGTCCGCGGCGATGCTATTGCTTGGACTAAGCTACGGCCTGCTGTTCGCCGCCCAGTATTATGCCTCGCTCTATTTTCTTTCGCCTTTGGCCTATTTCGAAATTTCGCGCACCGCCGCTAACGGGCTCGACAGCCGCTACGTCCTGCTTGCCGTTGCCGTAATCGCCCTGTGCCTGTTTATTACGCTGCGGCTGTACAGAAGAAAGGCCCTGGTGGTGTAATTGAAGTGGCACGCAAAACCGTTTAGTCTCGAGGTTCGAGGTTCGAAGTTCGAGGTTCGATTTAAAGCTACTGGGCAATAAGTTTACTGTTCACGCGTTACTCTTCATCATCGAGCCGGCACGCAAAACCGTTAACCCTGCGCTCATGCTCTTCGAGAAGTCGCTTACGGTTAACGGCTTTGCGTGCCCGGGTTTTAAGGATCAACAAACACTGGCCAGTAACAATTTTCTGTGCGGTAACCGCTAAAGAAGTTTTTTGCCGACCGTTTCCCCGTCGTATGAGAAAAGAGCCTCTTTGCCATCCAAGACTGTTTCCAGATGCACCGGCCGGCCCCAAATTTTAAAGACGTGGGGCAAAGTTTTTTCCACATAAAATACATCCAGGTCAATACCTTCGTGCATATGCTTC
>Ga0209629_10000544_pt1 | contig 20817 bp, 17 predicted proteins | sample TergutCu122P5_FD_187286 | JGI IMG/M metagenome (GOLD analysis project Ga0209629, IMG submission 187286) | Cubitermes ugandensis P5 segment gut microbial communities from Kakamega Forest, Kenya - Cu122 P5 (SPAdes) (version 2) | ecosystem: Host-associated > Arthropoda: Insects > Digestive system...
CTTGCCCACTAACGCAGCAACACGTCTCCTGAGTACTTGAATTGTCAAGCATGCTCTTGGGTATTTGAAAATTGTTATTCAGACTTTCTTGTTTTGAATTCTTAATTAAATCGTAATTGGACTTCATGCTTTGGTCTTATCGGAGGGATCGATTTACCATGATCTTTTGAGATCCAAACCAAAACACTACGGGCATTCGTGATTGTGGAGGAACTCAACCATGCGAATTTAAACCTCGCGGTGAAATGGACGACGAAACAGAGTTGCTAATATTCACGGATTTCACAGCGGTCGTTGCGGTCTTTGTTTATGAGGAATATAACTGGCGGAGAGAAACTGGTGTTTATTAAATATTCTGAATCTGTAATTTCTTACCTTGTATTTTCGTACTTGATGGGCTCTCATTTTTTGATTTTTATAGACCCCATCTTATGCAACTGACTGGGCAGCTACTTACTTGCTTCCACGAATTACCCACCGCCAGAGATTCATGTAGTATAGCCTTTGCTGTACAAAGAACACAGACAGATGAGAACGTTTAAATAACGTAAATGTTTTATCTTCCACGTAAACGTACAGATATTTTGGTACTGGCGTGGGATAAAAGAGAAGTGTAGTCATTTTTCGTTGGTTAGCGTTCATTTCTCTGCGTCTGTGGTATTTATTCTGAACGAATGCTAGAAGAAAAATTAGGGGTGTTCACGTTGGATTTAAAATGTTAAATGTCGTGTGCTGGGTTTCGCCTTGTTTCGTGCTATACTTAATGGTTTTGCATTAGAACACCAAATATTAAATTGAAACAGGGGCACAGTACAGTAGTCTAAAATGACGGGAATAAATGATGAAAAACTGAAACAGCATATGGAGGATGAGATGAATAGGTGAGATTGTTGGTGTGAGGTTAAGCACGTATAACCTCATATGTTTTATTTGCGTAGTTGTGTGTCGTATTTCTGTACATAATTACGTAAGATGTTTCTTTCTTATACAGTGTTATTAGCAGTTATTAAGTGTGAATTATTACTCAAACCATTTCGACGGTCGAAGATGTTCGGATTTAAGGTCAATTTTTCGTGCCTTATTTTACATCCGTTTACCTCTGTGTAAATGTCTACCTGGCGTATCAAAAAGTGTTATAATGTTTGTGAAGTGTGTATAAGTTTTATTTGGTGGTTATATACTGTCTGCGGAATTGACATGGCACAGGGTTTGAGACCGTCGGAGATAACCGGCGAAACCCACAGTATTACCTTTTATGTAACAACATGAAAGGTGAAGTTAATTTTATGTGATGTCTTTTGACAGTGTTATTACTATAACACAAGTAATATATCTTTTATCCAATGCCCTAGTATGTGGAATGCTCCTAAAGCCAGCAGCATTCCAGAACAAGTGCATTTAAGATTAGTGCCAAGTAATTCCAGGGTTGGCACCTTGTCTCTGATGATATCTCCTCACATGGTGCCTTGAAAATGATGTTAACTAGCTCATACCGTAATTTTGAAGGCCATCTTTTTTAAAATTTTGAAGTGTGTTTTTGTAAGACTGATTTTGGTCATGGTGCTCCATGTTATAGATAAATCCCTTATCCAGAAAACTCCCAAGTCCCAAGTATTCAGGGTAAAAAATGGATTCCTGTATGTGTCTCGTTATTTTGGATCTTTGCTCGTATTTTTGGAATACTCAATTTTAACACTGTGATGTAATTGTTTTATCAATGAATTTTTATCTTTATTCACCTTGCTGCAATGTGTGTGTGTGTGTGTGTGTGTGCGCGCGCGCGCGCGTGCACATGCAAGCATGAGCATGCACATATCACTGGGTCCACATAGAATTTACTGTATTTACTGTATTCATCCATTCAGCCACAAATGTGACATTGGACATTACATTTACAAGTTACATTACATTCTTAACATATAAACATTATTAACAGTACATATTAATAATATATAAATATCTATACAACATATAAAGTATACATCAACACAAATAGCAGGAACATTGTGGTCTGTATGGTCCATACTGAGAGACGAGTGGTGATGGTTTCTTGGGAGCATGAAGCCAGTATCGAGCATAGCATCCAGGCAGTATCATAATATACAGAACAAACCACGTTATAGTTGGAAAGAGTGTAAATTAAAATGGAGTGCAACAAGGCTGACGTGTAGCTGGCATGACAAAAGATCATATTGGATTTTTATGCAACTGTAGATCAGAGTTTTTGGTATTTCCATCTGTTAGTTAGTCTGTTGTTTAGGCATTGTTATGAAATTTTATATTCAGAGCCTTGGCTGTCATTGGTAAGTGGTCCAGGTTGTACAGCATGGTCTACTAATGTACTTGAAGGCCAGTTATGTGTGTTTAGGCATGTTGCAGTAAATATTCAGTATGTTGACATCTGTTGGCAAAAGTTGTAGTAGCTAGGGACATTAATATATTATGTTTTGTTAAGTTTCTATGTTTGGGTGATAATCATGTCATCCACCAAGGAGGAAATCGTGAGTGTATGAGTTGGTAACAAAATGTGTGCTTATCTGTGTAATTGGTCATTGTTGTTCCTGTTAAGGTAGTTTCCTTCCAAGTTTGTGTAATGGGTTGTGCATTTCAGCTACTGCCAAAACCAAATTTCTGGAATATCATGTTGGATGATCAGCGATTGTTGTGAATTTCAGGGACATCCTGCAAACAGTGCCCCCACAGCTGCATTTTCACTCTCAGAAACAAGACTGAAATCGCAAGGGTATAAATGAAGCTAGTAAGAAGGGTGGGGGACCAAAAGCATGTTCTTAGCAGCTGAATGTTGCTGCATCGACAAAGCAGTATGCGCAAGTGCATTGTCATGGGAAATCAATCAGTTGTGGTTTTGCCACAACTTATTGTAATAATTTTACAATAACATTACACCTGCTGTTTGTAAGGAGAGGCCTCTCCCCTTTACTCTTTGTGAACTAATGCCCTGCCTGATGGTGGCCAAAGTGAACAGCGGAAACATGTAGTAGTACTGAATAAAAGTAATGTACAGATCTATATAGTTGTGTTTTTTGGATAATGGAAATAAATACTTGATTAAAAAAAACACAATGGAAAAATGTCACTTAAGATTAACGGAAGTTTACTTGTGTTCAAATGGAGAAAACCACTCACAAGTCTGCGATCTGCCTATAGAATTGTCACCAAAAATTGAGCATTTGATGTGTTTCAAGCACATTGTTTTTAAGTTTGAAGCAAAACTTAATGGTAATGCATTTTTCCTCTAAATCAGCCATTATTAAATCATACATAACATACGTAACATATGTGACAGTAAACATGCACTGAGAAGCAACACAGAGGGTTATGATTGCAAAACTCATTAGACTGACTCACAGTGTAGTCAGTATAGCAACTTGCTACAGGTTGGATAATAAAGGGGATTGATTCCTGGTGGGGGGTGAGGTTTTCTGCACCCATCCAGACTGGCCCTGGGGCCTGCCTAGCCTCCTGTACAATGGGTACCAGGTTTCTTTCCCAGGAGTAAAGCAGCCAGGCATGGCATTGACCACCCAGCCCCATCTAGCACCGAGGTTAAAGAAAGAGTATAGCTGTACCTCTGCCATCCTTTTGGGCCATCATGGCCTGTTCTAGGGTGTACTTTACCTTCACTTTTATTAGACTGACTCAAAACATAGAACACCAAATTGGCAGAAAGGTGTACTGTTTGTTATTCTTGGTCCTAGAGGCAAGTTCACTAACTTTTGGATGTGCCTTTGTATATGTATAAAACCTGTAATATGAATGTAATTTTGCAACTTTGTCTAATATATAGGGTATACACAAAAGAATGGTGTGGTTTCAAAAGTAAACAAGAAATTTATTTCTCACCTTACACGAGCACAACTTACACCGTCAGCAGCGGCAAGTGTCCAAGTTTCTCATGTGTTAATCACAATCCTTCAATGTGTGCACCCTGGGTCACACGACACACATTCACGCGTTAATCAAATTCATCCCAGACTAGGTGTAGCATGTCCGCTGTAATGGTCTGCAGTGCATGCTTTATCCAATCACGAAGTTCCTTGAGGGACATGGGCAATGGTGGTATGTAAATGCTGTCTTTAACGAGCCCCCAAAGAAAGAAATCGCATGGTGTTAGATCCGGCGAACGGGGTGGCCAAGGGAAAAGGTGGTTGTCTCCTATTGCAGCACGTCTGATCCAGCACTGTTGAAGAACACAATTGAGAAGCATTCGTACATTCCTGTGAAAATGGGGGGAGCACCATCCAGTTGTAGAATGTAATCGTCATAATTGGTGTTCAGTTGGGGTTACAACCAGTTTTCCAACATGTCTAGAAATGAGTCGCCAGTCATAGTTGCTTCAGTGAAGAAAAATGGGCCGTGCACTTTCTCACGGGACACTGCACAGAAAACGTTGACTTTTGGAGAGTCACACTGGTGCTCTATCTGTGCATGTGGTTGCTCCATTCCCCAGATACGGACATTGTGTCCGTGCACCTTGCCACTGATATGGAATGTGGCTTCATTGCAGAAGATGAGTCTTTCTACGAAATCATTTTCCTCCATTTTCAACTGCATCTCCTCGCAAAAGTCACGCCTTTTCACTTTGTCTGCTGGGGTAAGGGCCTGCACCAGTCGCATCTTGTATGGTATAAAACATAGCCACTTATGCAACACCTTCCACACTGTTATTTTTGGCATGTCCAATTCCCTGCTTGCTCTAGCCACTGACTTCCGGGGACTTCGCTGAAACGCCTCACGCACTCTTTCAGTGTTGTCATCAGACACACGAGGTCAACCAGGACTCTTGCCTTTACACAAGCATCCATTTTCCACAAGCTGTCATTACCACCTAGTTATGTTATTCCTGTGTGGTGAGTCTTTTCTAAACCGTGCACGAAACTCACACTGTACTGTAATCACAGATCTGGACACCTCAAAACAGAGCACACAGAAAGCCTTCTCCTGCTGCAATGCTATCTTGGAAACTGGCCCCTCAGTAAGCATGAGAAGCGAACTGCTGGTAGCGCATGCGAAACTTGGACAGTTGCCGCTGCTGATGGTGTATGTTGTGCCCATATAAGGCGAGAAATAAATTTCTTGTTAACTTTTGAAACCACACCATTCTTTTGTGTATACCCTGTATTTCTGTTTTATTATGAACATTAACAACTTTCCATTCAGCTGCTGCATACCAAACACTCTCTATATGCATTTTCTTGTGATTTGATTAATCAAAACAATTTTACTTACTGTGACTTTACTTTCTGTTTCTTATGTAGGTTTGAAGCAGAAATTGCTCTACCTATTCTTCCTCCTCCACCTCCACCTCCAACTATTGCACCACGTCCAGTTATTGGATCGAACACATATACTCAAGTGCAGCGACAGCTGGAGGAGCAGCAGACTTTACCTCCAATAGCACCAGGACCTGAGTTTCAAGCTTGTCCTCCCATGGGGTTTCCACCCATGATGCCTCCATCTGTACCAACTTTCCCTGGAATTCCCCCACCACCTCCACCCCCTCCACCATTGCTTATACCACATCAGGTTCAGCGTGGCCCACCAGTTAGGCATCGTGAGTATTGTCAAGAACCTTGAAGTTTGTATTTACAAGTTTGCTGCAGAATGTCTTCAGGTGAAACAACAATAGTGTTAATATATGTGCTGAATTTAAGGTAATTCACTGTATTTTGGCATATTTCTGTCTGATATCTCTTACCATTGTGGCCTGTTCTTGCTCTTCTTCTCACTGCACCAGGCTGACCATGTATAATAATAAATCATACTGTGTATTACAAATTCTTAACAAATTTTGAAACCTCCAGTTCTTTCTGTGGGGCATATGTGTTTGCTTTATCTGTTTTTGCACATTTCAGTGTGTAGAAAAGCAAGGGTCAGTCATATTTTAAGCAGTTGAAACAGAATGTTCAAAAACAGATCATAGGTTAAATGTTTTTCTTGTTATTCATACATTAAAAATGGTATTTTAAAAATAAAATGCTGTAATAAGTTATAAATAATTTATATATATATATATTTTTTTATTATTATTACAGTGAACTGCTTTTCTTTACATGGGACATCTGGTTGTGATTCATAAATGACAATTGAGAAAAAGGGCAATCACAATAATATAATATTTTACTGTATATTATATGTTATATTGACACATGTTCTGGATTTCTTAAAAAAAAAAAGCTGAAACATGTTGCAAAATTAAGGTGAAACATGTTGCAGTATAATATATAATATACAGTACAATTTTATGAACATTGCCTTGACTGACTTGCCCTTATTTCTCCATTGTCGAACTGCCTTTATCTAAATGTGTGTGCTTTATCTATTTTTGCACATTTCAATGTGTAGGAAGGCAGAGGTCAGTAGTATTTTAAGCAGTTGAAACAGAATGTTCAAAAACTGATCATAGGGTTTAGATTAATGTGTTCTGTTCTCCTGGTGTGTCATGCTGAATGGTGTTTTGTGAGGAATGTAGTGTCTTTTATCTTCAGGGCTTGAGAAGCCTTTGCATAATATTTTTGCTTTCATATATTTTTTATGGGTATGCAGAAATTGAATTCTTTGTGTGTATTGCCTGTTAGACTTTTCAGCTTCGGAACCGTGTGTTAGGTTGTGTGAAAACCGATATGATAACACACTCTGTAATTTACATACACAAAATTATTTTGGCTTTCATGAGTCAGTTGGAGCTGCCATTTTATTTCATTTCTGTGGGTTAGGTTGGTGGTTTGTTGTGTTGTGCATTACTGTGTTTTTAGACTTCATCCATCATCTGGACAAAACCGAACACATCATCTTGGTCTTCCATTCACAGGTCAAAGGGCACCTATTTATTGAGGCCTGATGAAAAGAAATAATCTTGGTCACTGTACCAGCTGTATGTCTTTCTCTCGCGCACACGCATGCACGCGCGCGCACGTACATACACACACACACACACACAACTTCCTGAAACATTGTCTTCTCCTTGGATACTATACCATGGGCACAGCCCAAAAACCAGCCGTTATTTGCCTTGTTACTTAACTCTTCAAAATCACTGGGGTTTAAATTTCAGTTACTGTTCAGAATGGAGAGGGTTTTAGCTTATGTAACACACATTCACAATCATATTGTTTACTGAGATTGGAAACATATGATAAATTGCATGTCTGTACAGTGCACTGAAACCGCCATTGAAAGGTTAATGCATTAAATGAGTTTTGCTATTTGTCTTCATTCCCCATGTTGATACGTTATTTAGAAAGAACTGTTAAACTTAGTGAAATAGATACTGTTTGGCAAATAGATGTCAGAGCCTGGAGAACAAAGTTTACAGTAACTGAGGAATGGGTTTCTTTATCCGCTTGTGGAAGAAGGCTCTTCTCTTTGCTGATCCACCTCTGTTTACTGTCACTTTGCAGTTACATCATAATGAAACTGGATATACGAGGGGGGACCCAAAAATAACCGGATTTAATTTTTTAAATGGTTTATTAGGTTTAGTACTATTACAACTGTAGTCTCCGTCAAAGTACGCTCCTTTTGACTCGCTACACTTGTACCAACATTTTTCCCACTGCTGAAAACATTTCTGGAACTCTTCAGTGCTGATGTTCAAGACCTCTAGCATTTTCTTTTCCACTTCGCTGACATCAGCAAAACATTTCCCTTTCATCTGGCATTTCATATGAGGGAACAGGAAAAAGTCGCATGGTGCAAGGTCGGGTGAATAGGGAGGATGAGGGATAACCGTCATGTTGTTTTTTGCCAAAAACTGCTGCTCACTCAAGGCCGTGTGGGCAGTGGCATTGTCGTGGTGAAGGAACCAATCACCGCTGCTCCACATTTCTGGTCGTTTTTCCCGTACACTATCGCGTAATCTTTTCAACACCTCCAAATAAAATTGTTGATTCACGGTTTGTCCAGGAGGAACAAATTCCTTGTGCACAATTCCATTAGCATTAAAAAAAACTAACCAACATGATCTTAACATTTGATTGAACCTGTCGGGCCTTCTTTGGTTTTGGAGAATTAGGAGTTTTCCATTGGCTTGATGCTTGTTTTGTTTCCAGGTCGTAACCGTAGCACCAAGTCTCATCTCCGGTCACAACTTTAGAAAGAATCTGTGGGTTATTTCCAACTTGTTTCCTTAAATCGTAACAAACATTCAAACGATTGTTTTTTTGATCCTCTTTCAACAACCGGGGAACGAATTTTGCGGAAACACGTTTCATATTCAAATCTTCCATTAACATTCATTGACATGAACTCCAGGACAAACCAGTTATCTCAGAAATCTCATCAATGGTCCAATGACGATCTGCATTGATTGTGTTGCAAACTTTATCAAGATTTTCATCATTTCAGCAAGTTGAAGGTCAGCCAGATCTTGGCTGGTCCTCACATGACATTTCACCCCCTTTGAAACGTGAATACCACTCGTACACTTGAGTCCTACTTAAAGCTTCTTCCTTAAAAGCTTCTTGCAGCATTAAAACAGTTTCAGCAGCTGATTTCCCTAACAGGAAACAAAACTTAACGCACACTCTTTGTTCTTTATTATCAGCCATCATAAAAATTGCCAAACTTCCTAGCAGGCACTTAGAAAAAAAGCCACAACAACAATAACAGTCAACCTAGATTGATGCCACGCGGCAAACTGCTAGAGTATTGTATTGACCCATAACACCTAGCAGCGCATCGCACAACTACTTCTAGTTCGCGCGCCAAATTTAAGTCCAGTTACTTTTGGGTCCCCCCATGTACACGTGGTGGTAGTGTCCATTGAAACTGTGTGATCTTATAAGCCACCTGACAGTTTACGACAATGGTGTGCAGTAGTGTATATATAAAATAATTTTGTGGTACACAGTACATAAGGGCATTATCATGTTTAGGGTACAATGTATTGTCACGAGTTTGATCTGGCAACTTTGCTGAGCAAGTATATTTATTTGAATTGTAACTTGTATTTGCAAAATGCCTGGTTTGTTTGTTGGCTGGAATACTAACTGTCTGAATTGAGGCTGTTATGGTTTTCCATAGTCCCTTCAAGTAAATGCCAGGATAATATTGTGAAATAGGGTATTACTGCTTATGCAACATTCCTTTAAAGTTCACTAAGTATTATCATCCTTGAACATTGTCAGCATTAAGTATGCTCTGCAGTTGTTAAACAACCTACAGACTGTTTCATTCTTCAAGATCTGCTTGTAACTTCTTATCACCATACCTTGTTGGTGAGTGGTCAAGCATATACATAAACACACACAAGAATAGTGTGGTGATCTCAGAAACTTAAATTTTTCCATTGTAGATTGTAAGGGAGGATAAAAATTGAAGTCCGTGCCTAATTCTTTGTGTTCATCTTGATTTCAGAAATGCGTCCAGTTGGCATGGGTCCACCCGGACCAATGATGGCTGGTCCTCCTCCTCCACCTCCTCCTCCTCCTCCACCATTCTTGGGTCCTCCTAACATGACTCATCCAGGTCCTCCTTTCATGGGTCCCCAAGGCCCCGGGCCCGGTCCTGGGCCTCAGGTGATGCCTGTGGAACATATGCCAACTCAGGTGCCTCCACTTCAACCTCAGATGTCTGCTATTGTGAGGTTAGTGTGTGTCTTGTTGTAAGTTTCTGTTTATGAATAATGTGTTAATGATTTTCAAATCAGTTGCAGCATTTTGTATAATTGTGTACCCTGTTACTCTGTGTTGGTCATGAAGGAATTTGTTTCCAGGGATCTTATGTTGTGGAGTGTTACTTATTTTATTTTACTTGCCATTGGATGAACAATTGAAAAATTTTTTCAAGTGTTTATGCTGGTAATGCTGTATATACTTTTTGTTTGTAGTGCTACACCAAAGCTATATCTTGCAAAGCCATCTGGAATTAAATCAGAAACGGAGTCTGGAGATGATCAACGTAAAGGAAACAAGAAGAATAAGGGTGCTAATGAGAAGACTCTAGGAACTCCTCAAGAAATGTCACGTGCACGAGACATGGCAGAGAAGGTGAAAGCAAGCACAGTGATGGTTTCTGTTGGTCCTGGGTCACTGCAGTCAGGAACTACGGAGGAAGCAGTTCCTACACCTGGACGTAAGAAGGAGAAGAAAAACAAGAAGATGATTCGCATGGCTGGTGGACAAATATGGGAAGATAATTCACTGCTGGAGTGGGAAGATGGTGAGTGCAATTGCCAGGGTTACTGGTATTTCACTGTGATTTATTCATGTGTAAAACCTTGTCTGCTTCTCAGGATTTTGTACTGAATGGAACTTAATGAAATGGGCTGTCAAGATCATCACTGATCTGTTGTGTGCTTGTACCTATGGGTGAATTCTTTGTATAATTGGCTCCTGCTTAATCTGTGTGGACAGGAGTGAGTGAAAGGGCAACAATAAAAAAGTTGTTTATTCCAGAATCAAGTAAATAAATGAGTATAGTAACAATAATAATGCATTGTGTGACAAATAACACTGGTGTTTACTAGATGTAATAATGGTTTATAACTTGCAGGTAAGTTGTAGTATAATAATAATTCCTAAGTATCTGTAATAATAATGTAATGGAAGTTATTAAATTTGGTATTAAAGTCAATATTTCCACTCAGTATTTGTTTTTTTGCAGACAAACTGGTTAGGCCAGGGAGGCACTTACAGGACAGTGCATTGTACTTGTATGTGTGTGTGTGTGTGTGTGTGTGTATGTGTGTGTGAGAGAGAGAGAGAGAGACAGACAGGGAGAGAGAGAGAGAGAGAGCAGTGTGAAACTGGTTTCTGCCCTTTATGGTAGCACTTCACCTATTAGTGACTTTGTAGAAGTACAGGAGAAATAAAAACTTAACCTCTTTTTTGGTAGATTTTATTTTTAAAGTCAAAGGCTATAATCTCTTAAATTAATGAACTACTATGTGGTGTATAAGAAGCTTCCCTCTGGTGGTCGACCATATGTTAGTGATATTTAGTACACACTTTATGATTTTGGCAAAAATATTAGTGTTTTGTGGAGTATCATTTTTTTGTTTGTAAGTGGTTAATAATTTATATGAGAAATGAGTATCTAATGAATTGTGAATTTAGATTGTGATCTTTGGGATTTTGATGCTGTGTATTCTTTGCTGCCCTAGAAGTGTAAACAGCAGGTTTCTTACATCATCAAATATCAGAGCATAACTTTGATTCTGTTTTTTAAAAAGTGTTTTATAATTTGAGCATGTTTGGTTTCTAATCTGTGCAGTGAAGTCGTTTGCTTAATGATATTTAACTAAACTTTACTTATCTGATAATTTTCCAGTTCTACAGTAATATATTTTTATAGATTTATACAATTAAATGTATAATTCTCCTGTTCCAGATGATTTCCGAATTTTTTGTGGTGATTTGGGTAATGATGTGACAGATGAAATTCTAACAAGAGCTTTTAGCAAGTATCAGTCCTTCCTGAAGGCAAAAGTGGTACGAGACAAACGTTCAAATAAAACCAAAGGATTTGGTTTCGTCAGCTTTAAGGATCCGCAGGACTTCATCAAAGCTATGAAAGAGATGAATGGTAAGTACATTGCATGAAGTTGGTAGATGTATAATGTTCCAGAGCTTCAGAACATATAATCTGAACTTGCATATGCATCCTAGCCTATATTATCATGTGCATTACATCTGCTGCAATCTGAAGCAGGCTTTGGATGCATAATCATTTTTATTAGTTGAGAATGTATGTGATCTTAATGCAAAGAGTGTTTAATTGCATTACTGTTGCTAAGTGTGTGTCATGGAAAAAGTGTTACCATTGTCAAAAATAACCTGTTTTGGTGGTGACATGTAAAAGAACGGTATACAGAGAAGAGTTAAAAGAAAATGCTAACTCATCATGCTTTAACTGAGGAGAAATTGGTTGACATTGGCACTTAATTTAAAAGAGGCTTCAGAAGAATATTCATGCCTGTGTGTTTTTCCCACTGTGGTGTCAAAATCCTCAGCTCACATGGCACCAGAAGTTCAAAACTACAGCCACACAAAGTGCAGAGCTGTAAAAGAACTCTTTCCTACAGCCTGGGCAGGCAGAAACAGGTATTGCAGGTTACTGCAAGAATTGGTAGTCAATGGATTTCTTGCTGTCAGACTTGTATTTTTCTTAGACATGGCATGGTTTGCATCAAGTGCAACTGTAAACAGCCAAAACTATCAGTACTGGTGTTCTGAAAAGCCCTCTGCAGTTCACTAAGTTCTTTGCAGGAGTCAGAGCCTGATGTACAGTGGGTACACACCAGAGCATTGTTTTTTTTTTAAGAAATAATAAATTCTGATCATTATGTTCCATTAAATGTGGCACCATTCTTTGGGGACTTAGTGAAAGAGAAAGTGTATGGTTACCTTATGCAGAACAGTGCTACATCCCACACAGTATATCTGTGCAGTTGTTATTTCAGGGGGACAGTACTACAATTTATGTGAACAGTATGCATTTTTTGCAAGAACTTAATGACTATTATTTGATGAGAAGGTAATGTTTTAAGATGGGCTTCACTGTGAATCAAGATACATTCTCAGAATGTGTGAGGTGCGCCTGAAGGCAGGATGCCGGTACTTCAAGAATCTTGTATAAACTAGGCTAGGTTCAATTGCATGGGAAAGGTGGATTCTAAATCCCATTGGATGCATGCTTCTTTTCTGATAATACTTCAATGACAACTGTAGTGTTCAGAAACATGATAAATTATTCTCTCTGTAGTATACATGCTTGAATGCATTTTGGGATGTTAGTGCAGTACATTAAAGCACTCACATTGTGAGATCTGGGGTTTTAAGGTAGTACTGCCAAAGAGTTGAGTCTTTTGGAATGCTACTGTAACTGTCTGCCAGTGGATATGGCATAACACAGGTCAACACATCCCAAGTGCCAGGTTGTCTGACCAACTAAATTTTATATGACACCTAATATTTGTGGGTCCTCAGTATGCAGTGTGCTTCATGTCAGTTTTTTGGCATCTCAAACTTTGAAGTGACTAGGTGGTTTCTAGATATTTGGAAAATATGTGTACCTCTGGCATATTATTCCAGAGGACTTGAATCTTAAATTCTTGTGGCATGGTACACTACTTTGAGTTATAAAGAGTCATAACTGTTTACCACTCAAGATGACATAACATTCCAGAAGATTTGAGTCTTCATCAACCCCACCATGAGAACCTCAAATATTGCATTGTTCACCTGTATGAGGAGGCTTCTCTGCAATGCATCTGTAGGTCACTTTGCACAGCGTCTATCATAGATTTTGATAGCATGAAGTTGTCAGATATAATCACAGTGGATTTCTTTATTATATGCTTGTAATTTCCATAACATATCACTCCCATACACAGTATGCTGTTATGTGTGTAATAATGCATGCCACATATAACTTGCATAGTTCGTTACTACAAATCGGAGAGTAGGCATGCCCTTATGAGTATAATGTGGCCAGCAGATAGCATTTATAGTTTTGACATTATGTAAAAGGGTGACATAAATGGAAAATGTAAATTTTTAAATTTTCTGCATCAAATAGTTTTTCAGGACACTGCATTAAATGATGCTAGTGTTGATCCCACCTGAGATGTTTGCAGCATTACAGTGTAGGTTTTAAGAGTGATGCTGCCTCTCTCTGAAGCACACACAAGCAGACATGCATAAATGGACACAGACACAGACATGGACAGATGGACACATATGGACATGACAGGACACTAAACCTGTGTATTCTTAAGAATGGAAAACAGGCTAAAAAGTCCCTTTCTGTGCCCAAGGACAGTGGTAGTGATGCAACAATATAACCTATGAAATTGCTATGGCATCAGTCAATAATCTAATAATAATTGATATAGCATTATTACACATTTGGTTTGGAATGTGTAAAATCAGGATTTTAAGTGTTGGCAAAATTTCCCTAGGGCAGTTAATATTTTTTTTGTCCTTTTTATTAATACCAAGTCTGTCTGGTTATAGGCTTATGACGTGTTACATACACTTAATCAGTAGGGATTTAATTACGAGTAGAATCTGGCACATGGGAAAAGTGGCAAGAAATTCAGTTAACCTTGACAGAAAGGGAAGTAGCCTAATTAAGTTAATTCCCTGTCACTTTCTTTGCTTCCATTAGTCTTTGTCTTGGTTGGTTGGTTGGTACTCATTTTGTTGTAAATTTTCTGTTGAATCAGAAGTTATAATTGGGGTGTGAGGAGGAGGAAGAACAGACCTGTTTATGGAAGTATCCCACTCCTATTGTTATTTATAAAATAAGAAAAGTAGACAAGACTGAACACATTCTTCAACATTTGACAACTCTGGCAATTTCACTGTTTATGTACCCATATTTACAAGCAGTTACTAAGTCGCCACACTAATACACATTTGTAGGGAAGGAGTTATGAAATTTAGCTCATAATGAAAATTGTAATAGATTTCAGGGTTGCAGAAGTGGTTTATGCATTCACTGTTTGCTTGAATAAGAATGTGTGCCTTGCCTTTTCAGAGTCTGTTGGTTACAGAGGAAGCACTTTCTCTTGTAAAGAAGTGTTAATGTGGTGTAATGTATTGTCCCCTGCTTAAATGTATACCTGTTTTGTAGCAAATATTATATTTATTTCCACAGAACATGGAACATAGTTTTCTGATTTTAAATATTGCATTGAAATTATCATCTCTTTAATTGAGATTTGTTGACAGTTCTGGCAGGATAGCATAGATGAACCGTGTGGCATAACTTTAGGTGCAGTGCATTTTATGATGTTTCGTTTGCATTGTTCTTTCTCAGATGCAGGTTAACTTATGCTGTTCTTCTGTTCTTTTGTTTGTACTGCTTCAATTAGATGACAAGTTACCTAATTTTGTAAATCAACTCTTTTTATGAATTATGACTCCAGTGGTATTTGGTGTGTGCTGGTCCTGTACATGTTTTATATATGGCAAGGGTGGCCAGTTAGTAAATGAGTTCCTTTTCTTTAAAAAGTATTCTAAAATTCTGTCCATGCTCAGCCTCATATGCATGTAAACTACTTGAATATTACTTTTTACAAGCAACTTGTGTAAACCACATGAGTGACGTGTGATCCACATTGTGGCCACCTCTGCTGTGTACATACATGTATGTGTATATTCCTGTATATTAGAGTGTGTTTACACTGCAACTAGTAATGCATGATAATGACTTTTGTAGAAGCCATTAACATAAGGTTACACCTTGAAAAAGTTACATACATTTTTTGTTTTGTTTTGTGGCATTAAATATAAGGTAAGTGATAGTTGGTATGAGTCAGCCTGATACACAGTTTGCAAATTATAGTACCATTACACCCCTTGAAGTATTAAAATTTATCTCTGACATATTGGCTGTAGAATGTCATGTATTATTTATTGCAAACATAAGTACTCTGAAATAATGCAGTACTTACAAAACATTTTAATATTCCTTGGAATAATATGCTTTAACATTGATAATGTTACGATATTTTTGTATTTCAGAGACAGAAATGTCAGAATATATTCCTTACAATGTCTTGTAGTTAGCCTTCTCATCCATCATTCTTGCACTCTTTTTCCTTATATCATATGATTTATTAAACATAAATATGACATGTACAGTTCTCAAACTTTGTTGTTGGCTGAAATTTGGGGTTAAGTAAGACAGTATACAAAAATAAATATGTCTGTTATATTATAATTAAATGTGGCTGGTACAGTGAACTTTCCAAGATACGGAGAAATATGTTGTGTCTTGAAAAGAATCAGAAAATGCTCTGAAGAGTTCAGAGCTGGAGAACTGAATATGTATTAAGGAGTGTTATGGAATTTACCAGATATTTATTCTTTTGTTTAAGTTTTACATATAAGTATGTTGTGTGTTTTAAGATTTTGAAAGACACTGTATGGGAAATATGTTTAATTGATGTACCATGAGCTACCTATTTTCCGAGTGGTCCCCAGCCATATGAAACAAAAAGCTGTGGGATTACAGAGTACTGCCTGCGGATTTTTCGTCCACCTCTTCTGTTCCCTGTTTTTGGAGCATGGCTGGGTGCATTCTGTACGTTGACTTGCTGTTGTTGACTGGTAGTGGGGAAACCAGTGAGGGGTGCAGGCGTCACCATCTGTTCGGCCCTGACCACTGCAGATCTTGATGCTGGCTTCATGTACAGAACATTGAAGGGCATTCCTCCAGCCCCCCAGCCACGAGATAGGAAAATATTTTTCTTCACTTCTTGTATGGGTTCCAACTCATCCACAGCATTACCATATGACATTGTTAGTGGGTCCCATTGCATGTTATGGTGTGCTGAAAGTGGCTGCCGAATGAGGTCCAAAATATTTGGTTTGTTGAAGGGAAGAAAAACTTTGTTGGAACTGACTTGAGTCTGTGCATACACTTCTGAAATAGGGTTCATATATTGAGATGTGTGTGAATTACTGCTTTCTCTCCTGTTATGATGTGGAAGTTCCACATGTAAGTTGTTGAGACCTGGAATATAAGCTTCTTTATCATTGTAGTCACTGTAATCTTGTTTGTTCCACTGCATTTCATTATTTAATTTAAAATCTCCAACCTGCTGAAACCCTTCTTTGTTGAAGACTTGCATATTGCAGAAGCTTGTGTCATCTTCACAACTGTTCACGGAGTGTGTTAAGCCATCATTGTTGCTGTAATGAATCTCATTTGGAAAGCTGGACTCTTGGGTACTTCGTTTGATGATGCTTCTAATGATGTTGGATGTTTTAGGCAGCATGATGTTTGTCACGTGAGTTGCATCATTCTGAGGGCCCTCTGTGACACCTTGTCCTGTCAGTGATGAAGTTGTGTCAGGAACTTCGTCTAAGTACCCATAGTTGACTCTCCCTTGGCTGGTTACTGCATAATGTGTTGCAGATGAAGATGAGCTGGGCATTGAATTTGCCCAAATTGGCATGAGGCAATAGACAGATATGATGCAGTACAGTCCAATGTGAAGCTGAGAATTCTTCCTCATTAGCCAGGCGTTTTGAATGAATGTCGTCATGTCTGAGGCTGTCCTTAGCTTTTTCACTGTAGCCTTGCAATACTTGCTGGGTTGAGCTCTCTGTAACAAACATAATTGATTGTTGCTATTAAGGCCATCTTAATCACCATTGTCATCAAATTTATCATTTGATGATTTTGACACAGGACATACCGTTGCGTTTCATTGCTAAAGTACCTGAGGTCAAACAGTCAACACAACCATTTATTATAAACATTTAAAAATTCAAATGTTCACCACAAACCTCTCACACTGTCTTGCCTATGATGACCCTTAAGGGTTGAAACATGTAGCAGTTTTATATAAAAGCAAAGTGTTTCTATAATAAATAGTTGTGTTGTCTCTTTGACTCTAGGCAGTTACCTCATGGTAGTTTTGAATGCTAGTACAGAGATATCAGACGTGGCCAAACACAAAGACTGCGGACTCTTCAGAAGCATGAACTAGTGATGACAGACAATATGTAATGGGGCAGGAGAGGGGGTTAGGGTCATATCTTCAGAGAAATGTAACATCTTTAAGTGTGGGTCTTAAAGGCAAAAAATTGGCGCTGTTTGTGTGTTGAAATTGAAGTAAATTCTTTAAAGGATGGACGTAATCTGTTCATAGGTACAGTGACGGTTGTGCAATGCCCTTTCTACCGATCCACCCCTCTGACCATTTGTATGATTGTGCGTAATAACTTGAATTTAATTAACATATGGTGCTGTATGTTTTGGAGGGCCAGTGATTACGTAGCCTGCAGAACTATGAGTACATTTACAAAACACGACACTTAGGCTAGCGTAGACCAAGTTAAGCGTATCTTACTACTAAGTGGAGGAATCTCCCGACGCACATTTAGGCCTTCATATTGCTTTAAGGACTTATTTTCTTAATGTAGGGTATAGAAAAATTACTCTTTGTAGGTGTATGTACATTGACTAGGGTCGATTATTTGACTTTCTGAAGCCAAGTCTGTAGGCAGCGCTGTAGGCTACTAAGCGGGCCTCGAACAATAGGATTACCGGTTTTTTCGATGCAAATGTTCCGACCAATTACATCGGATAACCGAGGGCTTACTATACTCTATTTATGTTGGATTTCATGTTGGAGGTGATGCATTTGATGCTACTGTACCGGTAATTAAATGTTACACATATTTGCTGGTGATTTTGTGGTGACTTAGATCGTAAGATCGATGTAAGACTTATGGTAAAAATGAGATAGTGCATAACAGTGTACTTGGACAACGTGAAGAGTAGAGACGATACGGTTTGGAAGACGTAGTATGGTTGGGAGGATAATATTAAAGTTAATTTTAAGTAAATGGTGCCAGAGAGTTGAGACCGGGTTTATCAGGTTCAGGATACGGACCAGTATCGGGCTGTTGTGAACACGACAACGAACTCTATGGTTCCGTAAAAGACGGAACATTTCCTGACTATCCGAATGACTGTTAGCTCTTCAAGGAGGACTCTGTGCCTTAGAGAGTTGGTGTCGAGGTATTAATTTGGACTCGTTAAATTCGTAAAAAGAAGCTCCAAATTCGGTTTTTGGCAAGTTTGTGAATCGATTGTAAATGCTGCCTTGTGTTGTTCAACAGATTGTAATGGAATTAAGTTGCGATATTCCGTTGCACTGTTGTAGGAATTGTGTGAGGCTTACCGTTCGCCTTATGGTGAGAGCGAGAGAGTCATTGCACACACGTACGTATCTACAGCATATAATCGGATTTGCCTTTCTAGAGACTGTACTTAAGAAACTGCAAATGACAATTCCTTACAGGATACAGACTGTCTTCTCTCAGCATCAGACAACCACAGTCTAAAGCAAGCAATGGAAGTTTACCTTTGCTGCCTCTCCCGTAATCCTAGGAAATCTTCAAAGAGGACAGAAGTGTGTTATCCTGGTTCTGCGTTATTGTGCTAGTCTTGCTAAGAACGTCGTTCAGAACGTAAGTTTGATTTAGAGCCCGGAAGTAGGCGTAGTGGTGTGACTTACAGTGTGCCGTTCATGTTTATTATGCGTTTGCACGAAATGCTTAAACGAATGCTTGATGGAGAAGCCGTACGCGTCCGCCCGACTGCTGCATGTGTCAACCACCGACCTGTTTTACGGTTTGCGAAGAAAAGTTAGTAGCGGGTAGCTGGAGTTCGGTTTCGTCCCTATCGATTCGTAACACGGGGGCTGAAATGGGATTCCTCAAAACTGCTTTATCACATACGTTAAATTAATAGTCTGTTGTGTCCGGAAAGAAAATGGGTCAGATCATTATTTTTGCTTTTACAGCTCAGCATGCTGGTAACCTTAATTTAAGGGCGAAGAATTCAATTTATGCGAGTCTTCATTATGTAATATCGAATATGTGTGAAGATGCGTATGTATATACGAATCGTGTAATTATTGATTGATACGTAGCGGCAATCTACGTATGTACAGGTATACCACTTAACGCGAACCCAGCATACAGAATCTGCATTAACGGTGTTTATTATACAGTGTTATAAGGCCTGCTTGTCGAAGCAGGTATTGAAAAATGCCTCGTACAGTTCTCAGACTCGTTTGGCACCCGGTAAACATGCGTAATATTGAAATGTATTTGGAATTCTTGTCTAGAAATGACCGATACGGAAGGCCAGATGATTTTCCTAAGTTTGTCTATTCTGTGGAATGTTTTTGTATGCGTTGTATTTCAAATATCGTCAGGTAATCATCACATGACATCAGATCGCATATTCGAGTAGGCCACAAATGACGACAGATTATTCGGCCAACGAAAATGTTAAAGAAAATGGTACGAGACTTTGTCCAGTGAACTTGGAAATTAATTATGCCTGGGAAGTAAATGGATCCGATTATTCATACACTCCAGCTTTAATGTCCTTTAACTGTAACTGTACAGTATTTATGTGCCTGGGATTACCTGCCGTCCAGTATATCTAATTTTGACTATATATATGTGGCTGTTTAAGTAATATCATGTGTAAAATTAGTTACAAGTGGATTGACTTCACCACTTTACACTGTTTCACAGAACCTCGTACAAAACTGTACTGTCGCAACACAGTCTGCATCCTGGAGTTTTAGCACAGCTCTGAGTTTGTATGGTTTCAGACGAAGCTGTTGTGTGGCTGCCTATACAGATGACTTTGATACACCGGTTTCCTGGGATAACCGTCTTTAAATATTGTCGTGTAGGTGCTTCAAATCTTACTCCGATTTTGCCCAATGTTTCTTCTGAAAGAACTTGTCGTGTTCGCTCACGCTTGTTATTTAAAAAAGGCACGTTTTTCGATGTTTTGTTCACCAGTCGATATGTTGTTGTTTTCGAAGCAAATGTAACGCCAGGACACGGACTTTGAAATTTGCTAGACACGTTTTTACGTGAATTTTTCCTTATGTAGTTCTCCACAATCAATCACCATTTGTATTACACTGCACTACTTCATATTCCTGAACCACAAAAGCAATTTGTTAACCCAGCACGTGAAACTTGACTGTGTGACCAAGCCTTCAGATGACGCATTGTAACCCAATGCGCTCCGATCAAGACCAGCGGTAGTGGGTCATACAGAGCCCCGATATCGCCCGGCAGCGAGGGTTTCGCTTTCAAATGTTCGCTGTGTAGTAACCGTAGACTATATAACAAGTGCCGGTTCATGATTGCGTATGTTTACATGTTCTCGTTCTCACCATATTTCCATGGAAACATGTAGTTTTTGTTCGCTTTCACAAGTGACGGCTTTGTTTCCGAAACTGTGTCTTCAGAGCGACGAGGGTGTAATTTAATTAACGGCTTTATCGGAGAAAGG
>Ga0209629_10000545_pt1 | contig 20799 bp, 17 predicted proteins | sample TergutCu122P5_FD_187286 | JGI IMG/M metagenome (GOLD analysis project Ga0209629, IMG submission 187286) | Cubitermes ugandensis P5 segment gut microbial communities from Kakamega Forest, Kenya - Cu122 P5 (SPAdes) (version 2) | ecosystem: Host-associated > Arthropoda: Insects > Digestive system...
TGTATCAGACATCGGTTTATTTTTCGACCGATAAGTCGTGTATGATGTGTCACGTACATCCGCATGTCGAAGACAGTTGGAAATTATCCAAACACTACAATAATAAAAGCGGAACAGTGGTTCACTGTGTGGACTGTCATCTGCCGCCCAAAAATAATACATGGGCGCATTATTCGGCTAAACTCAGCTTGGGCATGCGCGATCTCTGGGGCTATCTGACCAAGGACAGCGCCAGTTTCGATTGGGACAAAATGTCGGAACTCGAAAGCGCCGTAAAATATATCCCGAATGAATCGTGCAAAGAATGTCATCATAACCTTTTCCCCGAAGGGATAAACGATGATGCGGTTACCGCTCATTTATACTATGAAGAAAACGAAAAAAAGTTGAACTTGCAATGTATCAGTTGCCATCTGGATGCAGGTCACTTTAATCCCAATTACAAACATGCCAAATTAGCCATTTCTACAATAACAGACAATAAAGTAGATTCTTCCTTATTTTTCAAGACGGCTACTCCGCTGACCGGATTTCAGACTTTCACCGAGCAAATCCCCGGTTCTGTCGTTTCTTTTGAAATGGTAGCCATTCCCGGCGGCTCATTCCAAATGGGAAGTCCCGACAAGGAACCTTTCCGCAAACCGGACGAAGGACCTGTGCATAAAGTAACCCTCAGTCCTTTTTATATATCTGAAACGGAAGTTACCTGGGATATGTTCTGGCAATTCTATTCCAAAACGATGAGCGAAGGTCGCACGCCTCCTGCCAACGTTTTTGCAAATAACAGCCGTCCGGATGTCGATGCAATTTCCGGTCCTACGCCTCCTTACGGTTCCCCCGACCAGGGATGGGGCGGCGGCAACCGTCCGGCAATCACGATGACGCATTATGCAGCCGAAACTTTCTGCCAATGGTTATCCAAAGTAACAGGGAAAAAATACCGCTTGCCAACGGAAGCCGAATGGGAATATGCAGTGCGCGGAGGAACGGAAACGCCTTATTTCTTCGCCGGCAATCCGAAAGACTTTTCCAATACGGGCTTTTGGCGCAGGTTTTTTAAGGCTTCTACCGACAGCATTTCTTCATACGTCATTTACGTAAACAACAGTAAAAATCGCACGCAAGAAGCCGGTGAAGTCAAAGCTAACCCCTTTGGTCTAAAAAACATGCTGGGAAATGTATGGGAATATTGTGCAGACAAATACGATCCGGACGCATATAAAAAAGCGGGAGAAAACAGCGTAAATCCATTGGTTACGGAAGGGGAAGAATATGTGGTTCGCGGAGGGAATTATGTTTCCGATGCTGCTGATGTGCGTTGTGCAGCGCGTAGCTTTACCAAGCACGACGAATGGTTGAAAACCGACCCGCAACAGCCCAAAAGTATCTGGTGGTATTCCGACATTAAAGGCATTGGATTCAGGATTGTATGCGAGAGTAATTAGAGGTGAAAGGTGAAAGGTAAAAGGTGAAAGGTAAATGATTAGTTATTAATATATTAAATAATAATTTATAAATACATTAAGTATTATGGAAAACGGAATTAACAGAAGATCATTTCTAAAAGGTTCGGCGCTGGTAGGAGGCGCTTTGAGTATGGCAGGCGTAGGAAGTAGCGCTTTTTTAACTTCATGCGCAAAAGACAACAAGCCAAAATTTGTTCCATTGAAAGCTCCCGGAACGTATTACATTCCGGAGTTGCCCGATATGGCAAAAGATGGTAAAGAATTGAAAGCCGGACTAATTGGTTGCGGCGGACGCGGTACGGGAGCTGCATTTAATTTTTTGGCAGCGGCAAACGGAGTTACAATCGTAGCTCTGGCAGATACATTTAAAGATAAGGTGGATGCTACTGCCGATAAACTTCAGAAAGACAAAAATATTGTTGTTCCTGAAGAAAAAAGGTTTGTAGGTCTGGATGCTTACAAACAAGTAATTGATAGCGATGTAGATTTGGTACTTATTGCTACTCCTCCCTATTTCCGTCCGATTCATTTTAAATATGCGATGGAAAAAGGAAAGCATATTTTTTTGGAAAAACCGCTTTTTGTAGATGCGAGCGGCTACCGTTCAGTTGTGGCTACCGCAAAACAGGCTGCCGCAAAAAATTTAGCGGTACTTACAGGTAATCAGCGACATCATCAACGTTGTTACGTAGAAGCTTACAAAAAAATCATGGAAGGTTACATCGGTGAAATCACCGGCGGATTTGTCCAATGGAATACAAATCATCTCTGGTTCAAACCTCGCAAGAAAGAATGGAGTGATGCCGAATGGATGATTCGCGACTGGGTGAATTGGAAATGGTTGTCCGGCGATCATATCGTCGAACAGCATTGCCATAACCTTGATGTGTTTATGTGGTTCACCGGTTTGAAACCAAAAAGCGCTTTGGGATTCGGATCTCGGGAAAGGCGTGTAACCGGCGATCAATTCGACTTTTTCAGCGTGGACTTCGTCATGGAAAACGGAATTCATCTGCACAGCATGTGCCGTCAAATCGACGATTGCGATGGCGGCATAAACGAATTTATACAGGGAACGAAAGGTTCGTGGTCATCCGATGATCAATCCATCAAAGATTTAGCAGGTAATGTTATTTGGAAATATGATTTTGAAGCGGAAAAAAAGCAGTACAAACAAAGAGATCCCTATACTTTGGAACATGTCAACTGGATAAACCATATTCGTGGCAACCAACCGATTGAAATGGCTTCGGATTTCGCTGTATCCAATTTGTCGGCAGTTATGGGACGAGAATCTGCCTACACCGGAAAAAGATTTGAATGGGATAAAACTGCTGCCATGGATATGGATTTTACTCCTAAAGATTTAAATTTGAAAGGAAAAATGGATATGAAGGGTTTTGTTGTTCCTAAACCCGGAAAAGACGCCCCTATACCTGCTGAAAAAGGGAAAAAATAAATATATTATGGAATTTAATCGTTATGGAATTTAATCGAAGGAATTTTTTAAAGATAACCGCTTCCGGAGCAGCAATAGCTGCTCTGGGAGGCGTTTCGGCAGCTTCCTGTGCGGCGCAGACAAACAAGAAGATATTAAAAAACAAACCTGTTGAATTGAAAATCTCTTTTCAGGAAGGAACAGCCCCCGGCAGCAATCTCAAAGCCAAATTTGATTACATGGAAAAATTGGGTATTGTTGGCTTTGAACCCGGAGGAAACGGTTTAGCCGGAAGAGTCAAAGAATTTAAAGATGCGCTCAAAGGGCGGAATATCAAGGTAAGCGCTATTTGCGCCGGATTCAAAGGATTTGTTCTTTCTACTGAAGAATCGATTCGTCGGCAGTTTTTTGATACGATGCACGAAATCATTGCCGCCGCCGGCGAATTGGGATCGACAGGCGTTATTATGGTTCCGGCGTTCAACGGACAAAAACCGGCGATGCCTCACACGCAGGAAACCCGCGATTTCCTCTGCGAACAATTGTCAGCCTTGGGAACTTATGCCGCAGATCATGGAACAACTATTATTCTTGAACCTTTGAACAGGAAAGAAGCATTTTACCTGCGCCAAGTTGCCGACGCCGCTTCTATTTGCCGCGATATTAATAATCCGGGCGTGCGCTGCATGGGCGATTTCTGGCACATGAAATGGGAAGAATCTTCCGATTTCGGCGCATTCATGTCTGCCGGAAATTATTTGCAACACGTGCATATTGCAAGTCGGAAACGGCGCAGTATGCCGGGCGAAGACGGAGACGCTGATAATTACGTAGAAGGATTCAAAGCATTAAAAGCGCTGAAATATCCAAATTACGTCAGTTTCGAATGTGGATGTCAGGGCGACCGCAACCAGGCAGTAACAGCAGCGGTGAAATTGATGCGCGACCAGTGGGCGCTCGCTTAAAAACATGAAACAACTTTCGGTACAAAAAATCATCCGAGATAATCCTAAAGCGGCTGACTTATCGTCTTTTCTTGATAAGTCAGCCGTCTCTTTTCACCGGATCGATATGGTGAATTGGAAGAATTATCTTTATCGACCGGAAGTAAAATTCCGGATTGCCCATACCGGCGAAACCATTCTGCTTAATTACCGGATAAACGAAACAGACATCAAAGCGGTTTGCAATCAGGACAATGGAAAGGTTTGGGAAGATTCCTGCGTAGAGTTTTTCGTGTCCTTCATCGAAGGGCAGTATTATAATATTGAATGTAATTGTATAGGTAAAATACTGATTGGAAAAGGATCAGGCAAGTCAGGGCGGGTTCATTTGCCGGAAGACTTGCTCAAAAAAGTTGACCGCTGGGCGAGTTTGGGTGATTCGCCGGTAGAAAACCGTTCGGGCGATTGGGAAGTTTCATTGGTCATTCCAAAAGAAATTTTTTATCCGAATATAACAAAAGCATTTGATAAGATAAAAGCAAAAGGCAATTTCTACAAATGCGGCGATTGTTTGCAAACGCCTCATTTTCTATCATGGAATCCCATTGAAAGCGAAACCCCCAATTTCCACCTGCCTGCATTTTTTGGATATTTACTGTTTGAATAGTTCGGATATATCAAAAAAAATATTACATTTGTTTCGCAAATGTAATATATAAATAAAAAATGAAAGTATTAAAGTTTGGCGGAGAAACACTTAATTCCGCGACCGCCATAAGAGACGTTGCTGCTTTGGTCAGGAAGGAAAACAAGAATATCATTGTATTTTCGGCTTTTGAAGGTACGACAAATACCTTGATTGAAATTGCAGAATCTCTTTACAGGAAAAATCCGAACGAAGCCAACGAAATTATCAACCAAATGGAAAATAAGTATTCCAATCTGGTTTCCGAACTTTATTCAACTCAGGAATACAGGGCTTCGGCTGATGATTTATTGAAAGAACATTTTGGCGTCATCCGGTCTTTTACTAAAGATTTGTTTACGTCGTTTGAAGAAAAAGCGATTTTGGCGCAGGGGGAATTAATCTCTACTTCATTATTTCATTTGTTATTAACGGAGCAGCAATCGAAAGTCGCTCTCATTCCCGCTTTGGATTTTATGCGTACCGATAAAAATTCGGAACCCGATCCTGTTTACATCAAGGAAAAATTAGGCAAACAGTTAAACTTGCATTCTGACGCCGATATTTATATTACGCAGGGCTATATTTGCCGGAACGCTTTCGGGGAAATCGACAACCTCGAACGAGGCGGAAGCGATTTGACCGCTTCATTAATCGGATCTGCAATTCATGCCGAAGAAATTCAAATTTGGACTAACATCGACGGAATGCAGAACTGCGATCCGCGCTATGTTGAAAAAACAGCGCCTATCCGTCAGCTTCAATTTGAAGAAGCGGCGGAATTAGCCTATTTCGGCGTAAAAATCTTGCATCCGACCTGTATCTTGCCGGCTAAACTGAATAATATTCCTGTCCGCCTTCTGAACACTTTGCATCCGGATGCTCAAGGCACGTTGATTTCCAATCAAACGGAAAAAGGTAAAATTAAAGCCGTAGCGGCAAAAGACGGAATAACGGCTATCCTGATCAAATCGGGACGAATGCTTTTCGCCTACGGATTTTTGCGTAAGGTTTTTGAGATATTTGAAAATTATCAAACGGCAATCGATATGATTGCTACTTCCGAAGTGGGAGTTTCCATTACTATCGACCGGACGAAAAATCTTACGGAAATAGTCGATAATTTAAAGAAATACGGAACGGTTACGGTGGATGAAAATATGACAATCATCTGCGTAGTAGGCGATTTGGATTGGAATAATTTAGGATTTGAATCCAAAGCTGTTCAAGCGTTAAAAGATATTCCGTTACGAATGATTTCTTACGGAGGAAGCAATTACAATATTTCATTTCTCGTTCATACGGAAGATAAACAGCGGGCATTGCAGGCTTTGGGGAATAATTTATTCTAATTCCAAGAAAAATGCTTAATTTTGCCGAATGAAAAGTAAATTTCCTATCGATAAGTTCAAATCGCTGACAACGCCGTTTTATTATTACGATACAGACGTTTTGAACAATACCTTACAAACGCTTACGCAAGAAGCCGGTAAATACAATTATCAACTTCATTATGCGGTAAAGGCAAACGCTAACCCCCGCATTTTATCTCTTATCAGTCGATGGGGCGCAGGCGCGGATTGCGTGAGCGGCGGTGAAATTCAAGCGGCGAGAGATGCCGGATTTCCTGTGGACAAAATCGTCTTTGCCGGAGTCGGAAAAGCGGATTGGGAAATCAATCTCGGATTGGATTACGGGATTTTCTGCTACAACGTCGAATCCATTCAGGAATTGGAAGTCATCAACGAATTAGCGAAAAGCAAAGGAAAACAAGTGCAAGTGGCATTGCGAATCAATCCGGAAGTGGATGCGCATACGCATCATCATATCACGACAGGAACGAAAGAAGATAAATTCGGCATCAACCGCGATCAATTGGAAAAAGCGCTGGATAAATTAAACACCTTAGAAGCGCTTCGATTGATTGGCATTCATTTTCATTTAGGTTCGCAAATTACGGATTTGGAACCTTTTCAGCAACTTTGCCGGCAAACCCTTGAAATTCAGGAGTTGTTCGCCAAGCGCGGGCTGAAAATCGAACATCTCAACTTTGGAGGCGGTTTGGGAATCGATTATGAGAATCCGGATGAACATTCAATTCCGGACTTTAAAACGTATTTCGAACTGTTTCATACCTACTTCCCATCAGCTCCTGACCAACAAATCCATTTCGAACCGGGGAGGTCGGTTGTGGGACAATGCGGCTCGTTGATTTCCAAAGTATTGTATGTCAAAGAAGGTTCTTATAAAAAGTTTGCGGTATTAGACGCGGGATTCACCGATTTGATTCGTCCGGCTTTATACGGCGCCTATCACCAAATAGAAAATCTCACTTCCGACGCTAGAGAAGAAATATATGAGGTGGTGGGTCCGATTTGTGAATCGTCCGACTGCTTTGGCAAAGCCGTCCGTTTGAATAAGGTGAGACGCGGCGATTTAATCGCTTTGCGGTCGGCAGGCGCATACGGGGAAATCATGGCGTCGCAGTATAATTGCCGCAAATTACCTAAGGCTTATTTTTCCGACTTATTATAAATATGATTTGGAGTGCATTTGAAATAGGAGCGCTTTCCGTATTAGTATTTTGCTTTATCGTCCAGATGATTTTCTACTGGGCGGTTTTAGCAAAACCGTATTATTACATGCAATACATTGCCTCGGAGCGATTACATAATCCTACTGCGCAGCCTCCGGTTTCTGTCATCATTTATCTGAAAAATTCAAAATACGATTTATTTCAGTTGTTTTCGACTATTTTGGAACAGAATTATCCTGAATTTGAAGTGATAATCGTAACCGACGGAATTTCTGACGCCGATGAAGAAACTTTGGAACGATTGAAAAACCAATATCCCACTCTTTACGTCACGCATGTTCCGGATGCAACTAAAAATGTCAGCCGGAAAAAATTAGCGCTGACTTTAGGCATCAAAGCTGCCAAATACGACAAACTTCTGTTCACAGAATCCGATAGTTATATCCGAACAACCGAATGGATTTTTTCGATGGCTCGCCATTTTTCAGCAAAGAAAACCATCGTTTTGGGTCTGTCCGCTTTAGATAACACAGAAAATCTTTCCCGCAGATTTATGGCTTACGATTATTTCTTTTCCAATATCCAAATGATTTCCTGCGCATTGCTTAATCAGCCTTATGCCGGAAACGGACGGAATATGGCATATTCAAAAGAGCATTTCATTGAACAAAAGGGATTTGTCAAACATCGTATTTTGCAGCAAGGGGAAGACGACCTGTTTATTAACGATATTGCTACCGGCGAAAATACGGCGGTGGAACTTTCGGCTCAAAGCGTTACTTTTACAGAGATAAGTGATTTTCAGGAATGGGAACGGCAAAAAACAGACCGGATGGTAACGCAGCGATTCTACAAGCGGGGACCGATTGCTTTCTGGCGTTTGGAAACTTACACCCGCATTGTTTTTTTTGCTGCGCTAATCGCCTGCTTTGTTTTGGGATTTCCTTATTCATCAACATTCAATTTACTATTGCCGGGAATTGCGCTTGCTTGCTTTATTATCCGGTTTTCCTCGCAATTGTTTATTATGAATAAAATCCTTAATCACTTGCAATTGGATAAATTTTATCTGACGATTCTCTTATTCGATATATTTCAACCGTTTGTAAATTTATATTTTAATATTTACCGGATTTTTAAAGGAAGGAAAAATTATACGAATTGTTATGAGAAATGATAGAAACGCATTGAAAGATTTGAAATATTCGCTGGAAAGTCTGAAAGGAAACCTGCATGTCCTTGAAACCACAGTTCCGGTTGAAAAGCAAATGGAATATTTTCGTTTTGCGGAAGCAGTCAGAGGCAGTTTATTGGATGAGCGCCTTTTGAACGAACAAATAAATATTCTGACTTTGCCCGAATCTTCCCCTGCGGAAATAAAATATGCGCTTGCTTACCTGGCAACTTCCGGCAATGTAAAAGCATACCGTGCAATTGAAACCTATAATGAACAACATTCGGACGATTGGACAGCCATGTCGCTGATGCAGGCGAAAATTACATTAGAATCCGAATTTTCCGATGAAAAACAGGTTTTCATTTCTACCGGCTTGGGAGGTAAAGGCAATCAACTGCGCTTTTACGCTTTTTTCAAATCGAATGCAAGAAGAAAATTTTCCGAATATCAAAAACAATTAATAGAAAAAGAAATATCCTTTTCTATACAGAAACATCAGGGAACGCTGGAAAAAATACATATTGCAGATAATTATTTTACGCTTCTTTTTCTAATTTGCATTCAAACGGATATCAAAACAATGCTGGAAGAAGCTATCGCCGAATGTAATCAATACGGCAATTTTATCAATAACGGGTTTATTATTACCAACGTAAAAGCATTTTCAGAAGAAGAAATTCAAAACGAATTGATGAGAAGAGAATGAAGAAAGATTTTTGGCTTCAGGCAACCAAATATGGCATCGTGGGTATTATTAATACCGTATTAACCGCTGTAACAATCTGGGTAATGATGCATTGGATATTCCAAGCAGGGAAAGAAGATAATGTAGCGCCATCGGTTATTACAATATCCAACATCACCGGTTATATAGTCGGATTGATTAACAGTTTTGTCTGGAACCGCAAATGGACTTTCCGCAGCAAAAACCATTGGGGAATGGAGTTTATCAAATTCACAACCGCTTTTCTGATTTGCTTTATTCCACAGTTGTTGCTTGTAAACATTTTGAATACTTACACTACGTTGCAATTCAGCGCCGGGTCTTTTTCAATCAGTCATGCCTATACTTGCCAACTCATTGGGATTGTGTTTTATACGGCATTGAATTTCATATTAAATAAGTATTATACATTTAAACAAAAAAAATAAATATACGATTTAACTGAAAGATTTATGAAAACTCTTAGCGTTATAGTACCTTGTTACAATGAAGAAGCTGTAATCAGCGTTACGTACAGCCGTCTGAAAAACGTATTGTCGGAACTGGATAATTTTTCGAGCCGGATAATTTTCATCAATGACGGCAGTAAAGACAAAACGCGGGAAATGCTGTCCGCCATTGCGGCAGAAGACCAGTCGGTGCAAGTGATTAATTTTTCCCGGAATTTTGGTCATCAAAAAGCGGTAACGGCAGGAATCCATCATTGTTCGACCGATTTAGCGATAATCATCGACGCCGATTTGCAAGACCCGCCCGAATTGATTCCTGCGCTTCTGGCTAAACAGGAAGCCGAACAAGCCAATGTGATTTATTGCGTCCGCAAAAGCAGAGCGGGGGAAAGCAAATTTAAATTATGGACGGCAAAAATATTTTACCGGATGCTCAATAAATTATCCGAAGTGCAATTTCCTTTGGATACCGGCGATTTCCGGCTGATCGACGCCTCCGTCATACGAGAATTTAATCGATTCAAAGAAAAAGGCAAATACATACGGGGCATCATTTCATGGATAGGATTCAAACAAGTCCCTTTCTATTACGAACGGGAGGCGCGCTTTGCCGGCGAAACAAAATATCCATTGAAGAAAATGCTTACATTCGCTTCGACCGCTTTATTGTATTTTTCCAAAAAACCTTTGATGATAGCAATCGGTTTGGGATTCACAGCCGTTGTGATTGGCGTAATTATGGCTGTATGGTATATATTAGGAAAAATATTCGGTTATACCGAAGCAGAAACCGGATGGACATCTATCATGATTACCATTATTTTCTTTGGTGGAATACAATTATTAACTGTTGGAGTATTAGGACAATATATAGGTATTTTATTCGAAGAAATTAAGGAAAGACCGGAGTATATTATCGATGAAATTATCAATTAAATGAATTTTTACAGGTATTTTATGGTTAGATTGCCTAAAAAATACTATATTTGCAGGCTCAAAATAAGCAGATATCTAATTAATGTCAAAAAAATAAAGTAAATATCAAATGCAAAACAAAGGAGTTATCACATTCTTCGCAATATTGCTGACTTTAGTTTGTATGTTTTATTTGTCGTTTACATTCGCGACAAGACCATATTACAAACAAGCTGCATTATATGCCGGTGAAGATCAAAAGAAAGAGAGTCAGTATTTAGACTCATTAGCATCGAAAAAAATATGGCTGGGTTATACCTTGAAAAAAAGCCGTGCGATGGAGTTAAATTTAGGGCTTGACCTGAAAGGCGGGATGAGCGTAATCATGGAACTCAATGTAGCCGATGTGCTTAAATCATTGAGTAATCACAATCCCGATCCGAAATTCAATCAAGCGCTGGCAAATGCAAGCGAACGCCAATTAAAAAGTAACAGCGATTATATTTCTTTGTTTACGGAAGAATATCACAAATTGGATCCGGGTGCAAGATTATCCGCTATTTTCAGTACCTTTGAACTGAAAGATAAAATTACTCCTCAAAGTTCCGACGCCGATGTGGAAAGAGTTTTGCGTTCGGAATTGAAAAGCGCCATTGATAATTCATTCAACGTACTTCGCAACCGTATCGACCGTTTCGGGGTAGTAGCTCCGAATATTCAACGGCTGCAAACCGAAGGACGTATTTCAATTGAACTTCCGGGTATCAAGGAAAAAGAACGTGTTCGCGCTTTGTTGCAAGGAAGCGCTAACCTTGAATTTTGGGAAACATTCGATCAAAAAGACATTTATCAAGCCTTATTGGCTGCAAATACGATTATCCGAGATTCGATTGCTAAAGCAGGACAAACAGCTTCTCTTGATACGATGGCTGTAAATACCGGAGCAATTTCTACTGCCGCTGCTCAAACGGCAGCTAAAGACAGTTTGAAAAACAGTGCACTCGAAAACGAAATTGCTAAAATAACAAAATCAGATTCCGCTTCTCTCGCGGAAACAAAAAATACCGAAGCTAAACCTACGGGAAATGAGGAAGCAATAAATGCTTTCAAAAAGAATTATCCTTTATTCTATTTATTAAATGCCGACCCGCAACAGCAACACGTCGGACCTACTTTAGGCCATGCTAATAAACGGGACACTGCATTGGTTAATAAGTATCTCAACATAAAGGGAGTTCAAGATGCTCTGCCACGCCAAATGATTGCAAGATGGGCAGTAAAAGCTGAAGATCCGAAAGAAGAAATGTTTGCATTGTATGCTTTGAAAGCAAGCACTCGCGACGGCAGACCGGCGCTGGAAGGCGATGTAGTAACTTCAGCTAAAGACGAATTTAGTCAAAATTCTTCTTCTGCCGTAGTAAGCATGTCAATGAATTCCGAAGGAACCAAAAAGTGGGCGCGCCTGACAAAAGAAAATATAGGAAAATGCGTAGCAATTGTGTTGGATAATATGGTTTATTCAGCGCCCGTTGTCAACGACGAAATTCCGAACGGAACATCCCAAATATCAGGACATTTCACGGCAGAGGACGCCAAAGACCTGGCAAACGTATTGAAGTCCGGTAAAATGTCGGCTCCTGCGCGAATCGTTCAGGAAGACGTTATTGGACCTTCGTTGGGACAGGAATCCATTAATAAAGGATTTTTCGCATTCCTGCTCGCTTTAGCTATTCTGATGGCTTATCTGATTGTTGTTTATGGTACGATACCGGGTATAATTGCCGACGGAGCTTTGCTGCTCAACCTGTTTTTCACGATGGGCGTTCTGGCGTCATTCCACGCTGTTCTTACGCTTTCGGGTATCGCGGGTATGGTGTTGGCATTACACGTGGCAGTCGATGCCAACGTGTTGATTTACGAACGTATCAAAGAGGAAATCCGAGGCGGTAAAAAAGTGAAGAACGCAGTGGAAGAAGGTTATCATAAAGCCTTTTCCGCTATCTTCGACTCCAACCTGACCGCTATTATTACAGCCGTCATCTTGTTCTTCTTTGGAACAGGTCCTATTAAGGGGTTTGCTACTACTATGTTTATCGGTATTGTTATTTCATTCTTTACGGCAGTTTTCCTGACCCGCGTTATTTATGAAAGTTTCATGGAAAAAGGGAAGTTGCTGAATTTGACTTTCAATACGCCATGGACGAAAAACTTCTTGGTCAATCCCAAATTCAATCTGATGAAGAACAGAAGATTAATTTACGGCGTCAATATAGCCATAGTCGCTATTTGCCTGATAGCTTTATTTACTCGCGGATTAAATCAAGGTATCGACTTTACGGGAGGACGAAATTACAGACTTCAATTCGATCAACCGGTGAATACGGTAGAAGCTCAGACTTTACTGGAGCCTCTTTTCGAAAATCACCCACCCCTGATAACTACCATTGGAAGTCCGGATCACATACGTGTTTCAACAAACTATAAAAGCGCGGACAATTCCGAAGGAGTGGATACAGAAATTACGCAAAAGTTGTACGAAGGGCTGAAACATTTATTACCTGAAGGAACAACTTATCAGCAATTCAACGAACATAATGTGCTCAGTTCCCAGATTGTAGGACCAAGCATTGCCGCAGATATCAAGTTCCATGCCTATTTAGCTGTCTTTTTCGCCGTGATAGCCATCGGGCTTTACATCTTACTCCGTTTCCGAGACGTTTCCTACAGCGTAGGTTCCATTGTCGCTCTGATTGGCGATGCTATCTTCATCATGGGGGTATATGCGATTCTGTGGGGATTTGTACCTTTCTCTCTCGAAGTCGATCAGACGTTTATCGGCGCAATTCTGACTGCAATCGGATATTCGATGAACGATAAAGTGGTTATCTTCGACCGTGTGCGCGAATACACGCATCTGTATCCGAAAGAAGATAAATATCCGCTGTTTAATGAAGCGTTAAATTCAACCTTGGACAGAACGTTCAATACAGGGATGAGCGCCTTCCTCGTGATGATTGTGATTCTGCTGTTTGCCGGCGAATCCATTCGCAGTTTTTCATTCGCCATGTTGCTGGGCGTGATAGTCGGAACATTTTCCTCATTGTTCACCGCAGCTCCAATCGCTTATGAAATTCAAAAACGTAAAAAGGTGAAAAAAGTGACGAGTAATAAGTAGTGAGTAGTGAGTAAAAAAGGGGCTGTTCTTTTTGAGAGCAGCCCTTTTTTTACTCACTACTCACTACTCACTACTCACTACTCACTACTCATTACTCAATGTTTCCAACAATCCTTTAACCGCTTCTTCCGGATTTTTTTCTTCCGCCAATAAACGGATAAAGCGGCTGCCGATAATTGCTCCGGCTGCATGTTCAAAAGCGGCGGAAAGCGTCGCATGATTCGATATTCCAAAACCGATGAGCAACGGGTTGCGTAAATTCATACGACTGATACGACGAAAATAATCCAGCTTTTTCTCGTCAAACCGGTTCTGTGCGCCGGTGGTAGCTGCCGAAGAAACCATGTAAATAAATCCGTCGGTATGAGCGTCAATCAAACGGATGCGCTCTTCGGAAGTTTCGGGAGTGATTAGCATAATTATTTTCAAATCGTAACGGTCAGCAACAGGTTTATAGTCGTTCAAATAGTCGTTGAAAGGCAAATCGGGAATTATCATCCCGAAAATACCTGTTTTTTTGCAATCCCTGCAGAAATTTTCAAACCCGTATTGCATAATCGGATTCAGGTAGCCCATCAAAATCAAGGGAATATGCACTTTATCTTTAATCTTTTCCAATTGGGAAAACAGCAAGTGCAAATTCATCCCGTTGCGGAGGGCAATCGTACTGCTTTCCTGAATAACCAGTCCGTCAGCCAGCGGGTCGGAAAACGGAATTCCTACTTCAATAAGGTCGATGCCTGCATTTTGCAGTGCAAGAATAACGCCTTCCGTATCGTTGATTGCAGGAAAACCTGCAGTAAAGTAAACGGAAAGTATTTCCCGTTCTTTTTTCCGGAACAAATTGTTTATTGGGTTCATAGATTTTAATTTCGTTATATAATTAAAATTTTTTGCAAAGTTACACTTTTTTTGACGAAATCTTATCTTGATACTCATTACTCATTTTCCATAGCGCATCAAAATAATGTTTCGTCATAAAAACTTTCCAAAATTTTATTACTTTTGTATTTCCAAAAAGAAATATTAAAGAATAATATCCGAATTATTCTCTGATTAATAGGTGAATATGATAATATAATGCAAGTTAATAATTTATGAAGTATTTAGGAATAATTCCCGCACGGTATGCGTCCACCCGTTTCCCGGGGAAACCATTAGCGGATCTAATGGGCAAACCGGTGATACAGTGGGTATATGAACGTGTAGCCGGTTTATTGGACAGGGTAGTGGTAGCTACCGATGACGAAAGAATCCTTCAAGCAGTTCAAAAGTGGGGTGGGGAAGCGCTGTTGACTTCTTCCGACCATCCGAGTGGAACAGATCGCTGTTTGGAAGCATATCGGAAATTAAAGGAAGATTACGACGTTATTATTAATATTCAAGGTGATGAACCATTTATCCATCCTTCGCAGATTGAATTACTGAAAGCGGCTTTTCAAAATCCCGCAACTCAGATTGCTACTTTGGTCAAACCTTTTTCTTCCGAAGACGATTTTGAAAATCTGTTTAATCCGAATACGCCAAAAGTCATCTTAAATTCAAAAGGGCAAGCGATATATTTCAGCCGCTCGATTATTCCGTACGTTCGCGGCAGGCATCACTCGGAATGGTTAAAATCACATATATTTTACAAACATATAGGGATTTACGCCTACAAACCTGAAGTATTGGAAGAGATTACTTCACTGCCTCAATCGATTCTGGAAAAAGCCGAATCCCTGGAACAGCTTCGTTGGATTGAGAATGGATATGTGATTCAAACCATGATTACGCACCAAGAAACTGTCGGAATTGATACGCCGGACGACTTGGAAAGAGCAAAAAAAATGCCTTTTTTCTAAGATTTGAACTTTTTTTTAATGAAAAATAAAAAAAATAGCAAAATTGTTTGGATATATTAATGAATACTCATATATTTGACGCTTGTTTTATATGTGTTTTTTTTATTAATATAATTAATTAAATTTTTAAATCATTAATCTCATGAACAAGTCTGAACTTATTGATGCTATGGCCGGAAAATCCGGATTAAGCAAAGTTGATTCTAAAAAAGCGCTGGATGCTTTCTTAACAACGGTTTCAAGTGAACTCAAAAAAGGAGGAAAAATCACTTTAGTTGGACACGGAACCTATCAGGTTGTTAAAAAAAGCGCTCGTACGGGTATTAATCCTAAAACGAAAGCGCCTATTAAGATTCCTGCAAAAAGCGTAGCAAAATTCAAACCGGGAGCAAAACTCATTTGAAATTCTTAGGAATGAAAAATGAAAATCCTTCCAAAAGCAAAAACGGATAAGCGAAATCTTTCATTTATCCGTTTTTATTTTAATATATGTCATAACATTTTATTACTTTTGCAGCCTTAAAAACGATAAGCGATGAACATTCAACAGACCATTCAACAGATAGTATCCGGTTTATACGGCAAGGATGCAGAGTCTTCTCTTATTCAGTTGCAAAAAACAAGAAAAGATTACAAAGGACATATAACCTTGGTTGTTTTTCCTTTGTCGAAACTGTCGGGAAAAAATCCGGAACAGACGGCGCAGGAAATAGGCGAACGTTTGCTGAAGCAAGAATCGGGTATAGCAGGATTTAATGTAGTCAAAGGTTTCCTGAATTTGATTATAGCTCCGGCGTACTGGGTTCAACTGTTTAATGAGATTTATTCTGTAAAAGACTATGGAATAAAGGATAAAAAAGAAAATGCTCCTTTAGTAATGATTGAGTATTCATCACCTAACACAAACAAACCCTTACACTTAGGTCATATACGAAATAATTTGCTGGGATACAGTCTGGCTGAAATTCTGCAAGCCAATGGCAATCGCGTAATTAAAACCAATATTGTCAACGATCGAGGCATTCATATTTGTAAATCCATGCTTGCGTGGAAAAAATGGGGTAATGGCGAAACGCCGGAATCGTCCGGTAAAAAAGGCGATCACTTGATAGGCGATTATTATGTGAAGTTTGATCAGGAATATAAAAAAGAATTGGCGAAATTGGAAGCCGGCGGATTATCGAAAAAAGAAGCCGAAGAACAATCTTCCCTGATGGCGGAAGCCCGCGAAATGTTGCGTCAATGGGAAGTCGGCGATCCGGAAACCGTAGCGCTATGGAAAATGATGAATGCCTGGGTTTATGCCGGTTTTGACGAAACCTACAAAACCTTAGGCGTGGATTTTGATAAAATTTATTATGAATCCGAAACTTATTTAGACGGAAAGGAAAAAGTTTTGGAAGGATTGGAAAAAGGCATATTCTACCGGAAAGAAGACGGCTCGGTTTGGGCGGATTTAACCGGCGACGGCTTGGACGAAAAACTGCTGTTGCGAGCCGATGGCACATCAGTTTATATGACGCAAGACATCGGAACTGCCAAACAGCGTTTCGACGATTATCCCGTTAATCAAATGATATATGTCGTTGGCAATGAACAGAACTATCATTTTCAGGTATTATCGCTTTTATTGGATAAATTGGGATACGCTTTCGGAAAAGGATTGATTCATTTCTCGTATGGAATGGTCGAATTGCCCGAAGGAAAAATGAAATCACGGGAAGGGACGGTGGTCGATGCCGACGATTTAATCGAAGAAATGATTCGCACGGCAAGAGAAACGGCAAATGAACTGGGAAAAACCGCCGGCTATTCGGAAGAAGAAACCGAAGCCGTCGCGCGAATGGTCGGCTTGGGCGCATTGAAATACTTTATACTGAAAGTCGATCCCAAGAAAAATATGGTTTTCAATCCTCAGGAATCTATCGATTTCAACGGGAATACAGGACCTTTCCTTCAATATACTTATGCACGCATTCAATCGGTTTTGCGCCGCAGTAATTTGAACTTTTCTTTACAGGAACCTATTTCATTGGAAACTCCTATCAACGAAAAAGAAGAAGAACTGATTCAACGCCTGTCGGAATTTCCTGCGATTGTGGAAGAAGCCGCCGCCGGATTCAGTCCTGCCGTTGTAGCTAATTATCTCTATGACTTAGTGAAAGAATACAATCAATTCTATCACGATTATTCCATTCTAAAGGAAGAAAATCCCGAATTGCGGCGATTCCGGTTATTACTATCCTGTCAGACAGGCAAAGTAATCGAAGCCGGCTTAAAGCTGTTGGGAATCGAAGCGCCGCAGAGAATGTAAGGGAGTTATGAGTTATGAGTTATGAATTTTTTAAACCGCATCATAACTCATAACTCATATCTCATAACTCTTTCTGTAACCTTTTTCAATTTCTTGCGTCAAACGGATAGAAATTAAAAATATGTTTAACAAATAAAATTACAGTTATTATGAATGATTTAATTCCTATTTTTGTTGTCGGATTTATTGTACTGGGCGTTTATAAATTATTTGAATTGTATGCCAAAAGGAAAGAACGCATACTTATGATTGAAAAACTTGCTTCCTTAGCTGAGCTTAATAAAGAGGATGATGAAAACCGGTTAAAAATTCGCATACCTTTAGTAATTGATGGCGATTCCGGTTTTGGCTTCTGGCCCCTTCGGATTTCCTTATTATTAATAGGTATAGGAGCCGGCTGCTTAGTAGCATTCTTTATTCGAATCAATTATTCCAATATGTCGTGGGATTTGATTTCTTTGGCTAATACTGCTTCCATTTTGTTTTTCGGTGGAATCGGCTTATTGGCAGCTTATTTTATTGAACAAAGAAAGAGGGCGCAAAAAGGTTGAGTAAAGAAGCTTATGTACCTGCTTTGGCGGGTAGGCGCTCTTTTCATGGAAGCGGGTACTGGTAAAAACACGTGTAGCCGTTGAACTTATTAATAATACTCCTGCTACTGATTTGGTTGTGTACATTGCACCACAATGACATAAAAAATATGACAACTATTTGTACTTTTTTGAAAAATATATTATCTTTGCCAAATTATTTTTTACTATCAATTAACTCACTTTATTAAAATAAAAAGCAATAATGTCGCTTCCTGAAACAGTTATACAAGTAAGGAATCACCATGCCATATTTTATTAATCATGCCCGACACGTTGATTAAAAATGAAATAGCAAAGGTCAAAAGAAAAATATGCCTGCAATTTTTGGTTGGTATGCTGATAGTGTTGTCTGCATTTACCTTATACTATTTTTATATCGACCTCAAGCCGATTAATTATTTCATCGCCGTCTTTCTCGCCACCCATCTGTTCTTTGTTTTTGTCCCTCTTTTACTCCCTTATGAAACCTTTAAGCCGCTTATTCCGGTTTATTTGATTTTTCTGGCAATCTATTTATATTTTGATATTCTCTATTTTTGGCTTTTCCAACAAATAACGGTATTCTTATGGAGTATTATCTTTCCCGTTGCATTGACCTTGTTTTTCGAAAAGAAAAAGGTAATTATCTGGAATATTTCAATTTTGCTGTTATTCTGCACCGTATTCATTGTTGCGCCTTTTATTCCCGAAGAATCATTTTCGATTCCCACCAAAGGACAATTGAGTATTATAAACATTATGACCGTTATTTTGAGCGTATGCTTTATCCTGTTTTTTTCATATTACAATTATAAGTTAGAACAAATACAAGAATCACTGTCCAATGAGTATGAACCGGAAGAAGAAAAATATTTATCCGAATCGGAAAACGGAAAATTCGATGATTTATATACAGGTATTCTTCAATACTTTTCCGATAAAAAACCCTATTGCAATCCCGACTTCACCATCGTAGAGCTGGCTAAAGACCTCGACACAAATGTAAAATACATAGCGCGAGTTATCAAAATCAAAGAAAATGTTAATTTTAATATTTTTCTTAATAAATACAGGATCAATCTCGTGAAAGAAAAAATTGCACAAAATGACCATAACAAATATACGCTCAGTTATATTTACAATATCTGTGGATTCAGGCACCAATCCACTTTCAACAAAGTTTTTAAGGAAATAGAGGGAGTCACGCCCTCCGAATACATTAACAGCCGGAAAAACCTATATATTAAAAAGACCTAAATTCCTTTTTTCGCTTATATAAACTACTGATAATAAACCTTATCCTTAAAATACACCCTTCCATTATAAAACGAATTTTTTCTTTATTTTGTTGGCGTTTTTACATATTATTTGCAGATATGACACATTATATGATACATTTGCATCCGAATTTTCAATTTTATTGACTCTTTATTTTTATTAAACAAACTTTAATTGATAAACTGACGAACGGATGAGGTTTTTTCTGACAGGTGTATTAACTATGATAACTTGCATGGCGCTCCATGCGGCAGATGTGGAAGAAGGATTGATTTTCTACGGCGATGCCAAGGTTAACGGTAAAGAAAATGTATTTGTTTATCAAGACTCTTCATCGAATGTTATAAATAATGATACAAAAACAGCCAAAGTAGAGAAAAAGAAAGAAACGCCCAAGTCTGCGGCGCATACAAAAGATAAAATTGCAAAGCAGCAAGAATCGCCAATCGTAATACCCAATTTCCCGTTTACGCCGGCATCTTCTTCTTATTTTGTAGCGAGCAGAGAAGCGGCGACAATTGTCCAACAGAGAACCGACGAATATTCGCAGGCAGGAAAAACGGCTTTCAAAGAAAAAACATACCCGCATAATAAAGATTCAGACTTTTCAATATATCATCCCGAGCAAAGGCAGAAATTATCCATAGCCGCAATGCAATGCGGGATGCTGACTTCTTTCGGCGCTAATTATCCGCCCGTCTTTTCATGAAGCGATTGAATTGTCATCCCGCGCTTGACGCGGGATCCCCTGTAATTATAAGGGAATTGCGGGTCAAGCCCGCAATGACACAGGGCTTTTCAGCCGCTTCATTAATAAAAAATAACGCTCATTGAAAAATGAAGCGACATACTATAACCATATTTTATTTTTAACAAACTATCTTTATTTTAACAAACAATTTTAACAAACAATTTTTTAATTATTAAACGTATGCGAAACAAAAATAATCAATTATTGATGATTGCCTTTATTTTGGCAACAACTTTTTTTAGCTTGCCCCTCAAGGCGCAAGTTACCATCGGGAAATTGGCTCCTCCCGATCAAAGCGCTGTTCTTCAAGTTATTTCGACTGATTCTACCAAAGGTGTGTTGATTCCCGAAATGTCGGCAGCCAAAATGGGCGCTATTCTTAATCCTGCAACCGGATTAATCATTTACAACACAACCGACAGTTGTGTGAATTACTTTAACGGTAAAACATGGATCAGTCTGTGCCACCTTAGTACACCAGCGGCTTGGTTACTCAACGGCAACACAGGTACAAATCCCGCTGTGAATTTT
>Ga0209629_10000546_pt1 | contig 20738 bp, 17 predicted proteins | sample TergutCu122P5_FD_187286 | JGI IMG/M metagenome (GOLD analysis project Ga0209629, IMG submission 187286) | Cubitermes ugandensis P5 segment gut microbial communities from Kakamega Forest, Kenya - Cu122 P5 (SPAdes) (version 2) | ecosystem: Host-associated > Arthropoda: Insects > Digestive system...
TCTATCATTATCTTTCCTCTATCATTATTATCTTTTATAGATATCTTCGTTCCAAATTTATTTTCCAGGGAATTGATAATCTCACTAATATATATGTCGTTATTTGGTTTTGTTTTTTTTCTTTCAGTTTTTTCATTTGATTCCTCATTTAAAGATTTAACCAGGTTTTCAGCTTGTCTTACATTTAATCCCTCTTTAATGATCTTTTTTGCATAGTCTACTTGCACAGCTTTATCTTCTATTCCTGCTAAAGATCTACCATGCCCTTCAGAAATGAGGTCATCTCTTATGTATTGTTGAATAGTTTCATCTAACTTTAATAATCTCATAGAATTGGTTATAGCTACTCTCGATTTGCCTAATTTTTCTGACAATTCCTCTTGAGTTACATTTAAATCTTCTATCAATTTTTTATAAGCACCTGCTTCTTCAATTGGATTTAAATCATCTCTCTGTATGTTTTCAATCAATGATATTTGCAAAATCTTATCTTCTGAAACATCCATGATAACAGCAGGAATTTCTCTAAGCCCAATCTGCATTGCTGCTCTCCATCTTCTTTCACCGGCTATTATTTCATATGTATCATCTAGTTTTCTAAGCACAACAGGCTGTATGATTCCATATTCTTTTATAGATGCAGCTAACTCCCTTATCTTGCTCTCATCCATAGACTTTCTCGGCTGATTTGCATTCGGCTTTATGAGATTTATATCAATGGTAATGCTATCTTTATTAGTATTTTCTTCAACATTGCTTGGAAGCAGAGCACCAAGGCCTTTTCCAAGACCAAACTTTTTACTTGGCAATCCTCACAACTCCTTTGCTCTTTGATATAAATTCATTGGAAAATTTTGAAAATGCATCTGCGCCTTTGCATTTATCGTCATATAGCATAATAGGCACTCCATGGCTTGGACACTCTGCTAATCTGATATTCCGAGGTATTAGAGTATCATAAAGCTTTTCTTTAAAATACTTTTTCACTTCATTAGCTACTTCCACATTTAGTCTCACTCTTCCATCAAACATATTTAATAATACACCTTCCACATAAAGATCAGGATTTAATGACTTCTTAACTACATCAATAGTGTTCATCAATTCACCAACGCCTTCAAGAGCATAGTATTCGCATTGGATTGGAATTAAGACCGAATTTGAAGCCACTAAAGCATTTAAACTTAAAACTCCAAGAGACGGTGGACAATCTATCATGACATAATCGTAAAAATTATTAACTTTTTTTAATTTGTTTTTTAAAATAAATTCTCTATTTGGCATATTAACTAATTCAACCTCAGCCCCTGCAAGCTCTATGTTTGATGGAACAATATATAAATTCTCGACAATTGGTGACTTAACCACTAAATCATTAACTTCAAGATCAGAAGTTAATAATTCATATGATGATAATTTTAAATTTGCTTTTTCAATTCCAAAGCCACTTGTAGAATTACCTTGTGGATCGATATCTACTGCTAATACTCTAAGCCCATTCAAGGCAAGTTCAGATGCTAAATTAATATTTATTGTTGTTTTTCCCACTCCACCTTTTTGATTAAACACTGAAACAATCTTCAAAATTCTTCACCTCTCATGTTATAGTTATATTATATATGTTACCACATATTTTTCAATGTTAATTTATGCTTAACTCAAGAGAATTGTTACAATTCATAAAAAAATATTTGTTTCACGTGAAACAAATATTTTTACCTATAAGTTTTGGTTTTCTAGGATACTTTGTCGGTGTGTTCTTTATCTTTTCAATCACTAAAACATTATGCCTATATTCCGAATTCTCAATCACAACTTCTTTCACACAGTTTATCTTCCCACCAAGAATATCTATATTTAAGCTCGCATATTTTATTTCATCATATATAGAAGGTCCTTTTAACGCAATAAAATATCCTCCTTTTTTCACAAGAGGTAAGCATATTTCACTCAAAAGGCTCAAGTTACCCACTGCTCTTGATACAACTCCATCATATTTTTCTCTAAACTCTAAATCCTTGCATATATTTTCTGCCCTTTCGTGCATGGATACACAATTATCCAGCTTTAATGATGATGTCACTTCTTTTAAAAAATTTACCTTCTTTAAAGTAGAATCAACTAAAGTGAGATTGATATTTTCATTTGCAATCTTCATAGGTATTCCAGGAAAGCCAGCTCCAGTTCCAATATCTATTATATTCCTCATTTTAAGAAGAGGCTCAAATTTAAATATTTTTAAAGAATCAATAAAATGTTTCTGAACTATATCTTTTTTATCTGTAATCGATGTTAAATTTATTACTGAATTCCAATCTAGTATTAAATTTAAGTATTTGTAAAACATATCATATTTTTTCATAGTAAAATCTAGACCTATATCCTTAAATGCTGATTTTAAAATATCATAGAATTCTATTTTAAAAACCTTCCCTTCTCAGTCGCTCTAAGTATATTAAGAGTGCTGTAATATCTGCAGGAGAAACTCCTGAAATTCTTGATGCCTGACCTAAATTTTTTGGTCTAAATTTTGTAAGCTTCTGTACTGCTTCGATCCTCAAATTCTTCACACCAGAATAATCTATATCCTCAGGAATTTTCCTGGATTCGATTTTTTTAAACTGTTCAACCTGCTCTAATTGCTTATAGATATATCCTTCATATTTTGCAATAGTATTGATCTCATTTATTACATCCTTTGGCATTTTTGTTTTATTTAGATCAAAATCCGAGAGTAAAGAGTAGTTAAGCTCAGGTCTTTTAATTAAGTCGTAAAAAGAAATTGGAATTTTAAGCGGTGAAGATGATAACTCTTCTAATTTTTCATTTACTTCCTTTTTATTATATATGACTAAACTCTTTAATCTATCCAGCTCTGACTCTATTTTTTGTTTTCTACCTGCAAATTTTTTATATCTATCTTCTTTAACAAGTCCAATCTCATATCCCTTTTGAGTCAACCTTAAATCTGCATTATCTTGTCTCAATAAAAGTCTGTATTCAGCTCTTGAAGTCATCATTCTATAAGGTTCGTTTGTACCTTTTGTTGTCAAGTCATCTATTAACACACCTATATATCCATCGGCTCTGCTCAATTCAAACGGTTCCCGACCTTTAATCTTTAGAGCAGCATTTATACCTGCAACCAGTCCTTGTGAAGCAGCTTCTTCATATCCAGATGTACCATTAAATTGTCCACAAGAATATAGTCCATCTATATTTTTAAATTCTAGCGTTGTATTTAATTCTTGAGGATCAATACAATCATATTCTATTGCATATGCATATCTAATAATCTGAATATTTTCAAGTCCAGGAACAGATCTATACATTTTTTCTTGAACATCTATGGGCATTGAACTTGACATCCCCCCAATATACATCTCATTAGTATCTTCACCTTCCGGCTCGATGAAAATCTGATGAGTCTCTTTATCTGGAAATCTCATAAATTTATCTTCTATAGATGGACAGTACCTTGTTCCCACTCCTTCAATCAATCCATTATACATTGGAGCTCTATGTATATTATCTAATATTATTTTTTTAGTTAGAGGAGTAGTATAACCTAAATAACACAAAACCTGTTCTCTACTTAATTCATCATTTAAAAAAGAAAAAGGAGTCACAACATTATCCCCATGCTGTGGACTAAATTTTGAATAATCTATTGTTTTTCCATTCACCCTGGCTGGAGTTCCAGTCTTAAACCTTCTAACTTTAATCCCTAATCTCTCTAAAGAATATCTTAAGTCTTTAGAAGAGCTTAATCCGCTTGGACCTCCTTCAAAAGATACCTCTCCAATGATTATACGTCCATTTAAAAAAGTCCCAGTTGCTATGATGACGCTTTTGCTCTCATACATAACCTTAGTCCTGGTAATCACACCACATATTTTTTTCCCCTTTGCGACTATTTCCACAACTTCATCCTGGTGCAAATATAAATTTTCAGTATTCTCAAGAATCTTTTTCATTTCTGTAGAATATCTATGCTTATCAGCTTGCGCCCGTAAAGAATGAACTGCAGGCCCTTTAGAGGTATTTAAAAGCTTCGATTGAATAAATGTCTTATCGATATTAACTCCCATCTCCCCACCGAGAGCATCAATTTCTCTTACAAGATGCCCTTTTGCTGTCCCACCAATATTAGGATTACAAGGCATAAGCGCAACAGTGTCCATGTTCAATGAAAACAATAATGTTTTACATCCAAGCCTTGACGATGCAAGAGCAGCTTCACAACCCGCATGGCCTGCACCAATGACAATTACATCATATTTTTCATCTGAATTCAAATAATCACCTACTTACCCAAACAAAATTTTGAAAAAATTTCATCAATTATATTTTCATTTAAAGTATCGCCACTTATCTCTCCTAAAATACTCCAAGAATTTCTTAAATCTATCGATACTAAATCAATAGGATATTTATTCAAAAGCGTCTCTTTAGCACAATTTAGTTGAGCAAGTCCTCTAATCAATATATCAGCATGTCTTTTATTTGTGATGTCGGTACCACCGTACTTTATCTCCTTGTTTAAAAATAAATTATAAATCTTATCCTTTAATGCGTTAATTCCAATATGCTCTTTTGCAGATATGTAAACTATATCTTTTTCATCGTTGTAAACTTTGCTAAGTAAATCACATTTATTCATAACTAAAATATGTTTTTTTAAGCTAATATAATCTAGAATAATTATATCTTCGTCTGTCATCCCTTCGCTAGCATCTAATACGAATAAAACCAAATCACTCTCATCTATTTTTTTCTTAGCAACATTAACTCCTATTTTCTCAACCACATCTTTTGTTTCCCGGAGTCCTGCTGTATCGATAATCTTTATCAAAAGTCCATTTATATTTAACAATTCCTCAATAGCATCTCTCGTTGTTCCAGGTATATCGGTGACAATAGCTCTTTCTTCGTTTAATAACACATTTAACAAAGATGATTTACCAACATTTGGTTTGCCTATTATAGAAACCTTAATTCCCTCTCTGATTACCTTACCAAATTCAAAAGACTTTATGAGAGCATCTATTTTATCAGCCAAAATAGAAATATCACAAAGAAGTTTTTCGGAAGCGATCTCTTCCATATCATCTTCAGGAAAATCTACAATAGCCTCGATATGAGCTATGAAAGATAATATCTCTGCTCTTATAAGTTTTATTTCATCGTTAATGCTTCCAAGCGATTGTTTCATTGCTGAATCCATGGATAAATCTGTCTTAGATATTATTATATCCTGAATAGCTTCAGCCTGTGTTAAGTCGATTCTTCCGTTTAAAAAGGCACGTTTTGTAAACTCACCTGGTTCAGCAAGCCTTGCACCATTTTTTATGACTTCTTTCACGATTTTATCAGCAGCTATAATTCCACCATGGCAATTAATTTCTACAACATCCTCGGCAGTATAGCTTTTAGGGGATCTCATATAAGACACCAATACCTCATCTATTACATTTTCATTATCAACAATAAATCCATATTTTATAGTATATGGCTTAAATTCCTCTATAGTTCCGAATTTTTTGTTTCTAAAAATTTTAAATAATATACCTAGTGAATGAGCACCAGATAACCTGATAATTGAAATCCCAGATTCTCCTATTTGCGTTGCAATAGCACAAATGGTATCAAAATCTCTCAATATATTACCTCCCTTACAATCAACTTAAAAAAAGAAAGCTATTAAGCTTTCTTATACTCAACAATTACTCTTCTATTCGGCTCTTCACCTTCACTATAAGTTATTATATTAGGCAACTCTTGCAAAGAGGAATGAATTATACGCCTCTCATACGGGTTCATAGGTTCAAATCTCTGAGGTTTTTTGTATTTTTTAGCATTATCAGCAAACTTAATTGCCAATCTCTTTAAAGTCTCTTCTCTCTTCATCCTATAGTTTTCTATATCAAGTATCACTCGCTTAAACTCTTCAGTATTATCTTTGTTTATAACTAAACTGACTAAATATTGCATTGAATCTAAAGTATCTCCATGATGTCCAATTAAGAGAGCCATATTTGGAGATACCACATTTATGTATAAAGTATCGCCTTTTTCATTTATTTTAATTTCAGCTTTAATCTTCATGGCATCTAAAATATTTCTTAAAAAAAATTTAGCTTCAAGTACAAAATCCTTTTTAACAGTGACTTTAACCCGAGCAGGTTTAACACCAATTAAGTTAAAAAGTCCCCTGCTCCCTTCTTCAATCACATCAATATCTACTTTATCCCTTGTCAAGTTTAATTCTTTGAGAGCACTTTCAACAGCATCTTCCACTGTTCTACCTGTCATTTCAATTACTTTCATAAAAAATACTAACCCCCAATGTTAAATTGTTTTCTTTTTCAGTTCTTCTCTATCTACCATCCATTTAATAATATAATTTTGAGCTATATAAAGCAAATTACTAATAAAATAATAAAGAACAAATGATTGATTAGTTACAAAACAAAAATAAGCTATAAAAACAGTAAAGGATAAATTCATTATTTTGGGATCTATTCCACCTTCAACTTTTCCAGTTTTAGGATTTCTTTGAGGTTGGGGCTGCGTTTGCGCACTTGATTTAGTCATTAAGTACTGAGTGATAATAGTAAGCACTGGCATAATAAAATATGTAAAATCAGTATAATTTTTACTTAAAGTACCATTTAAACTTTTTATAAAGAGAAATCCTATATTATCTAATATTGGTAAATTCCTAAAAGCAGCAAACATAGCTATCATAAAAGGAAATTGAAGAAGCATAGGTATACATCCACCTAAAGGGTTAATACCATTTTTTTTATATAAATCCATGGTCTCTTTTTGGAGTTTTTGCGGATCATTCTTATATTTATCCTGAAGTATTTTAACTTCCGGTTGAACTTTAGAAGTTTTCATCATTGATTTTGTACCGTTTAATTGTAATGGAAATAAGATAATCCTAACAATAATTGTAAAAAATATTATTGCAAGACCGTATGTAATGTTGTCATTTTTAATAAACATGTCAAGAAAATTATAAAGACTAGTCAAAGCAGAAGTCATAAATGTATTTAAAAAGCCCAATGAAATTCCTCCTACATGGAAAATATTATTCTTAAAATTATTTTAAAGGATCATATCCACTTTTTGAAAATGGATTGCACCTAATTATCCTCTTAATAGCAATCAAGCTTCCTTTAAAAGCTCCATACTTTTCAATGGCAAGAAGCGAGTATTCTGAACACGTGGGTATAAATCTACAACAAGGTCTTTTATTTGGTGAAATGTATTTTCTGTAAAATTTTATGAATTTAATGAGCATTATTTTCATCGATTAAAAAATCCTCCTTCAAAAAACCCACCTTTACTAACAAGTGCAAAACTGATTGCTTAATTTCAATAAAAGTACATTTACTAGATTTTGATCTTGCGATAAATATCAAACTATATCCGTTTTTTAAAGCCGTTCTTTCTTTTAAAATATTTCTGTAAGATTCGTAAATCAATCTTCTCACCCTATTTCTAGTAACGCTCTTACCAACTTTTTTACTAACAGATATACCTAATTTATTATGACCATCTGTTCTTTTAAAGATATAAACGACTAAATTTTCATCGTTTATTGAATTTCCGTTCCGATAAATGAATCTAAACTCTTTGTTTTTTTTTATCTTCTCGATCTTCATGCATTTACCTAAAAATTACATAAAGAGGCCACGTGCAGTGACCCCATTATAGTGTTAATCTTTTTCTACCTTTTAATTTTCTTCTTTTAAGAACATGCCTTCCATTCAATGTGCTCATTCTCTTTCTAAAACCATGTACTTTTTTCCTTTGTTTCTTTTTTGGTTGGTATGTCATAAACATATGGGACACTCCCTTCATATGATATTATATGAAATATAAAGTCAAATGTTTCTATATCGGATATAATTATAATTGCTACATTAAGCTATGTCAAGGAAAACAATTTGCAACAGTTTTTATATATTTTATTGAATAGTTATATTTATTTTGATATTATAAAATTAAAGTTATTCACAGCTGTGCATAACTTTATCCACAACTGTGGATAAGTTGTGGATAACTTGTTGATAACCATGTGAATAAAATGTTAATAAAGGTCAATATTATTATTATACATATTGTAAATACTAAATAGTTGTTGTGGATAATTTATTTCAAAAAAACTGTTGATAACTTTATTTATAAATACTTTATCCACATGTTATTAACAGCTTATCCACATATTATGCACATGTTAATAATTGTCAAAAAAATTATCAACATAATTATCAACAGTTTTTGATAAGTTATCAACAGTTTTTAACGTGTTATCAACATATTATGCACATGTTATCCACATGAAAAATTTCCCAAATCATATTCTTATATTACTCTATGCTCAGGAGGATAAAAAATGAATGAAAATTTAGTAGAAATTTGGGAAAAGGCCATAGAATTTATGATGTCAGATTTAGATATAACAAAAGTTCAATATGATACTTGGATTAAAAGGTTGGAACCTTTTGAATTATCAGATAATATAATAAAGTTGAAAGCACCAGCCAAAGCAATCATAAAAACTATTAACGATAGGTTCATATCCATTATCGAGACATCCATAAAGGCTGTAACAAATGAAGAATATTCAGTAGAAGTAATTCCAGTTGAAGTCGAAAGCTTAGAAGATGAGACTTCGGCCACTTTACTTTTAGAAAAAACAGTTGAAGGTGAAGAAGAGGTTTTAAATGTCGATACCAAATTAGAAGTCAGCGATTCAAAATTAGAAGATGAAGATAACAAATTAGACAAAACTCAGTTCGAAGATAATGTAACATTAAATTCTAAATATACTTTTGATTCCTTTGTTGTTGGAAATAGCAATAGGTTTGCTCATGCCGCCTCTCTTGCTGTTTCAGAAGCCCCTGCAAGAGCTTATAATCCTCTGTTTATATATGGTGGTGTAGGTCTTGGTAAGACTCACCTTATGCATGCTATTGGTCATAATATACTAAAGAATTTTCCAGGGACTAGAGTATATTATGTATCATCCGAAAAATTTACAAATGAACTCATCAATGCGATAAAGGATGATAAAACTATTAAGTTTAGGAACAAATATCGCAATGTAGATGTCCTCCTAATTGATGATATTCAATTCATAGCTGGTAAGGAGAGTACTCAAGAGGAATTTTTCCATACATTTAATGACCTTCATGATGCAGTAAAACAGATAATCATATCCAGCGATAGACCACCAAAGGAAATCCCAACCTTAGAAGATAGGTTAAGATCTAGATTTGAATGGGGATTACTCGCAGATATTCAGCCTCCTGACTTTGAAACCAGAATGGCAATATTAAAAAAGAAGTCTGACATGGAAAACCTCGATATCCCAAATGAAGTGATGGGTTATATAGTCACCAAGATTAAAACAAATATAAGAGAACTTGAAGGAGCATTGACCCGAGTAATCGCATATGCAACCCTTACAAACCAGGGTATAAATTTAGATATGGCTACAGAAGCACTAAAAGATATTATAAGCGGTAAAAATCCAAGGCAAATAACTATAGAATTAATATTGGATGTGGTATCTAATTATTATAACTTAAGAATAGAAGATTTTAAAAGCTCAAAGAGAACAAGAAACATCGCTTTTCCAAGGCAAATAGCTATGTATTTATGCAGAAAGCTCACTGACATCTCTCTTCCAAAGATTGGTGAGGCTTTTGGGGGAAGAGATCACTCTACTGTAATTCATGCATATGATAAAATATCTACTAAATTAAACGATGATGAAAATCTTCAAAATGCAATTAGCGATATTGAAAGAAAACTATCAAACTTATAGCGAAATTATACCGAAATTTTATCCACAGAACCTGTGGATAAAATTGTGGATTACTGTGGATAACTTTTTTTGCTCATTTTTTTATCCACAGGGGTGTGGATAAAATCAAAAGTTATCAACATTTTATCCACAGGCAATTATGGGTTCAAACTAAGTAGTACGAAGGCTTACAAAAAGTTATCAACATATCCACAGCCCCTACTACTACTACTATATTTATATAGTCTTTTTGTTTTTTTTTTGGTAAAAACGAAAAAATCAAAACCTGTGGATAACTTTATCCACAGGGCTAAAATTGGGGGTAAAATTATGAAGTTTTTTTGTGATAAAAATGTATTAAATGGAAAAATTTCCATAGTACAAAAGGCAATATCTAACAGAACTACCATGCCTTCACTGCAAGGAATTCTCATAAAAGCAAAAGATGAAAAAATTACCATGATCGGTTCAGATTTAGATTTAACCATTGAAACTGAATTTAGCTCTAATATCGAGGAAGAAGGTACAATACTTGTAGAATCAAGATTATTTGGAGATATCATTAGAAAATTGCCTAATGAAACTGTTAAAATAGAAAATAAAGATAATTTAATCCAAATTACGTGCAAAAGAGCTACATTTAACCTTGTATGTTTAAATAAAGACGATTATCCTACTTTGACGACAATTTCAAGTGCAGATAGTTTTAAGATTTGTGAATGCATTTTAAAAGATATCATAAGGAATACGATTTTTTCTGTATCTCAAGAAGAAACTAGACCTGTTTTAACTGGTATTCTTTTTGATATTAATGAGGAACATTTAAATTCAATCGCATTAGATGGCTATAGATTAGCATTTAGTTCTGAAAACATTAAATCTAACTTTAGCATAAAAGAAATTATCCCTGGTAAAACACTCACAGAATTAAACAAGTTATTAACAGACTGTGAAGAAGTTGTTGAAATGTCTTTTGATAGAAATCATGTATTATTTAAGACAAAAGATATAAAAGTGATGTCGAGGCTCTTAGAAGGTGATTTTGTAGAATATAATAACATAATACCAAAAGAATTTGAAATCATATTTTCTATCAATAAAAACGAAATACAAGAATGTATTGAGAGAGCTTCTTTAGTCACTCGAGATGGAGATTCAAATACCAGTTTAGTAATTTTTAATATTAAAAATAATTCCTTAGAAATCAAATCAGAGTCAAAACTAGGTAATTTTAGCGAAGAATTAGATATAAAAAATATAAAAGGTTCTTCTTTGAGAACTGCATTTAATGCAAAATATCTCCTGGATGTCTTTAAAGTAATGGATTCAGAAGATATAACCATGAACTTTAATACTGCTGTGACACCTTGTATTATAAAAAAACTTGATGATGAATCAAATATATATTTAATACTTCCTGTGAAAATATCTGCTTAAAAATAAAAAAAGTGGTCAATAATTAAAATAGTGCATAGATATATTAACGATTAATTTTTCAAAATTAAATTTAACATTAATCTATATGGACATAATCATTTTATGTTATAATAGTACAGGTGTGTTATGAATATAGAAAAAATTAATTTGGTTAATTTTAGAAACTATAAAAATTTAAATATAGATTTTTCAAGTAAAATAAACATGATTATTGGTGATAATGGTGAAGGAAAGACAAATATCTTAGAGAGCATATACCTCTTATCCTATGGAAAATCTCATAGAACAAGAAAAGACAAAGAATTAATAAATTGGAATAAGGAATATTTATACATAGAATCATTATTTAAAACAAATAGATTAGACAAATTCATTGAATTTAAAATATTTAAAGACGGAAAAAAAGCTATAAACATAAACAAAATTAAAGTATCTTCAATCTCTGAACTAATTGGAGTTATCAATGTTGTATTTTTTTCTCCAGAAGACTTAAAAATCGTAAAAGATTCACCAAATGTCAGGAGAAAGTTTTTAGATTTAGAAATTTCAAAATTAAAAAAAAAATATTATATTGATTTAGTCAATTACAACAAAGTTTTAGATGAAAAAAATACCTTAATAAAAATGAGCAAGAATATTGACTTAAAATTACTCGATATATATGACTACAAACTTGCCGAGCTCTCATATAATATAATAAATGCCAGATTGTGGTATCTAGCTAATTTAAATAAATATGGAAAACAGATACATAAAGATATAACAAATTCAAAAGAAGATATTAAATTCATCTATGAAAATGACACATATAAAAGCCTTTCTGTTGAAAATTTATATGAAAAAAATGTGAAAAACAGAAATATAGATTTTATAAAAGGGTATACAACTTTTGGACCACATAGAGATGATTTTCAAATTGACATTAACAATTTTGATGCCAGGAGTTTTGCATCCCAAGGTCAACAAAGAACAGCAGTATTAACGATTAAATTTGCGGCTATAGAAATTATTAAGAAAGAGGCTGAAGAATATCCGATACTTCTTTTAGATGATGTTTTATCAGAACTAGATTCAAATAGACAGAACTTTATCATACAATCGATGAAAAATATTCAAACGCTTATTACTTCTACTGAAATAGGTCAATTGAAAAGTTCAATTAGCGATTTAAAACTATATTTAGTAGACAATGCTAATATAACAATATTAAATGACCATTAAGGGGGATTTATGTTTCTTCATTTGGGTGAGAATGTGATGATTAGAACAAAGGATATAATTATGATTTTTAATATAGAAACTTCCTCCTACAGCTCTGATACTACAAATTTTCTGAAACTTGCTGAAGAAGATGGGTTTGTTGAAAAGATAGGACGTGAGAAGCTTAAATCTTGTGTAATTGCAGAAGTAAGCAGAAAATCAAAAGTATTTTTATCCCCAATATCTTCAGTCACTTTATTAAAGCGTATAATATAATTTTGCAAATAGCTTATATTAATCATTGGAGGTTGAAAATGCCTGATAAAGACATAGAAAAATATGATCAAGATCAGATTCAAATACTTGAAGGTCTTGAACCTGTACGAAAAACACCAGGGATGTACATCGGCAATACTAGCAAAAGAGGGTTACATCAGCTCGTTTATGAAATAGTTGATAACAGCGTCGATGAAGCTTTAGCTGGATTTTGTACTGAAATTGAAGCCTATATTCACAAAAATAATTCAATCACAGTGAAAGACAATGGAAGAGGTATGCCTGTTGGTATACACAGCAAAACTGGAAAATCTTCAGTTGAAGTGATCATGACAATACTTCATGCAGGTGGTAAATTTGGAGGAGGAGCGTATAAAATTTCAGGCGGACTTCATGGAGTAGGTGCTTCAGTAGTAAATGCGTTATCAAAAAAATGTACAGTAGTTGTAAGAACCGAAGGCAAAATTTGGAAAATTGAATTTGAAAGAGGAATACCACTCTACGAATTAAAGCAGATAGGTGAAACTAAAGAAACTGGTACCACTACTTATTTTGAACCAGATGATGAAGTATTTGATGAATTAGAATTTGATCTTGAAGTGTTATCTCAGAGGCTAAGAGAATTAGCTTTTTTAAATAAAGGTCTTAAGATTATACTCCATGATGAAAGGATTGAGAAACATTTTACCTTTCACTATGAGGGAGGGATTAAGGAATTCGTAACTTACTTGAATAGAAATAAATTGACTCTGCATCCTGAACCTATTTATTTCGAGGGTGTTAAAGATGATGTGGATGTAGAAGTTGCACTTCAATTTAACGATAGTTACAACGAGAGTATTTTTTCATTTGCAAATAATATTGCAACAATAGAAGGTGGAACTCATTTAGTTGGATTTAAAAATGCGCTAACAAAGGAATTCAACGATTATGCAAAAAAGTACTCTTATATAAAAGATTCAGATAAGAATTTATCTGGAGACGATATTAGAGAGGGACTAACTGCTATTATCTCTGTGAAAATTTTCAAGCCACAATTTGAAGGGCAAACAAAAACAAAGCTGGGAAATGTTGAAGTTAGATCCATAGTAGATTCAATAACTTCTGAAGGTTTGAATTATTTTCTTGAAGAAAATCCAACTATCGGAAAGCCAATAATTGAAAAGGCTTTAGTGGCTCAAAGAGCTAGGGAAGCTGCAAGAAAAGCGAGAGAATTAACGCGTAAATCTGTTTTAGAAAGAAGCTCGCTTCCAGGAAAGCTTGCTGATTGTTCATCAAAGGATCCTAAAGATTGCGAAGTTTATCTTGTGGAAGGGGATTCTGCCGGTGGATCTGCTAAGCAAGGAAGGGATAGAAAGTTTCAAGCTATACTTCCACTTCGTGGAAAGATAATGAATGTTGAAAAAGCAAGGTTGGATAAGATATTAGGTTATGAAGCCATAAGGTCAATAATTACTGCAATTGGAGCAGGGATCAGCAAGGAATTTGATATAGAAAAGATAAGGTATTATAAAATCGTAATAATGACCGATGCTGATGTTGATGGTTCTCATATCAGAAATTTACTTTTGACATTTTTTTATAGATACATGAAAGAATTGGTAGAGACAGGGCATGTATATATTGCTCAGCCACCACTTTACAAGATAGAAAAGGATAAAAAAACTCATTATGTGTATAGGGATAAAGAATTAGAGAAATTATTAAAAGATTTGGGTGGTAAGGATAATAATACTAGAATCCAGAGGTATAAAGGTCTTGGCGAAATGAATGCTGAACAATTGTGGGATACAACTATGAATCCTGAAAATAGAACGCTTCTCCAAGTTTCAATCGACGATGCAATAGTTGCTGATGAAATAATCACCATCCTGATGGGGGATAAGGTTGAACCTAGGAGATTGTTTATCGAAGAAAATGCTACAAAAGCTGTGAACATTGATGTTTAAATTTTATATAGATCTCTAGAATATGAGGTGTAACAATTGATTGAAGAGGAAAATATACTACAAGTAGACATAAGCAGTGAAATGAAAAAGAGCTTTATCGACTATGCCATGAGCGTAATCGTCAGCCGTGCACTCCCAGATGTGAGAGATGGATTAAAGCCTGTACATAGAAGAATCCTGTACTCTATGTATGAATTAGGAATTACTCCAGATAAATCATATAGAAAATGTGCAAGGATAGTTGGAGATGTTCTCGGTAAATACCATCCACATGGGGATACTGCCGTTTACGAATCATTAGTTAGAATGGCTCAGGATTTTTCTATGAGGTATTTACTTGTTGATGGGCATGGTAATTTTGGATCTGTCGATGGTGATGGTGCTGCTGCTATGCGTTATACCGAAGCAAGGATGCATAGAATATCAAATGAAATGCTCAGGGATATAGGCAAGGATACTGTGGATTTTATTCCAAATTTTGATGGTGAGGAACTTGAACCAATAGTCCTTCCATCTAGATTTCCAAACCTATTAGTGAATGGATCTTCTGGAATAGCTGTAGGTATGGCTACAAATATACCACCTCATAATTTAGGGGAGATTATCGATGGGCTTGTTATGCTCATTGAAAATAAAGATGTAACAATAAAAGAATTAATGACTAAAATTTTAGGACCTGATTTCCCTACTGCTGGTATAATATTGGGTAAGGCTGGTATTAGAGAGGCATACGAAACTGGTAGAGGAAAGATCGTAGTTAGAGCAAAATCAGACATCATTGAAGAAAAAGGACGACAGACCATAATATTTACTGAGATTCCTTATCAAGTGAACAAAGCAAAGCTAGTTGAATACATTGGAGAACTTGTTAAAGATAAAAAAATCGAAGGCATTTCAGATTTAAGAGATGAATCTAGTAGAGAAGGCATGCGAATTGTAGTCGAGATTAAGAAAGATTCTAATGCAAATGTAGTGTTAAATCAGCTATATAAACATACTAGAATTCAAGATACATTCGGGGTTATTATGCTTGCCCTTGTAGATAGAGAACCTAAAGTTTTAAATCTAAAAGAAATGCTAACCCATTATTTAAATTTTCAAGAAGAAATTGTAATACGTAGAACGAAATATGACCTTAATAAGGCTTTAGATAGAGTTCATATACTTGAAGGATTTAAAATCATTTTTGATCACTTAGATGAGGTTATAAGGTTAATAAGAGCATCAAAAAATGATAAGGAAGCCTTAGTTAATTTAATAAACACTTTTAGTTTATCTGAGAAACAAGCTCAAGCTGTGCTTGATATGAGGCTTAGGAGATTGACAAATCTTGAAATAAATAGAATAATTGAAGAATATGAAGATCTTTTAAAGCAAATTAATTATTTTAATTCACTTTTAGAAAATGAGAGCATGATTTTAAATATTATAAAAGATGAATTGATTGAAATAAGAAGAAAATATGCAGATGAGAGAAGAACTAAGATTGAAAGTTACTACGGTGAAATTGAAGCTCAAAATCTCATAGAAGAAAAAAATGTTGTGATTACGCTTACTGGTTCAGGTTATATAAAGAGCATATCTGAAGATGCATATACTTCTCAAAAGCGTGGAGGAAAAGGGATAATTGCCACAACGACAAAGGAAGATGATTTTGTCGATAGTTTGCTTGTAACATCTACTCATAATAATTTATTATTCTTATCTAATAAAGGAAAGGCATATAAATTAAAAGCTTATGAGATCCAAGAAGCTGGTAGAGTTGCAAAAGGTTCAAATATCATAAATATTCTTCCTCTTGAGAATGGTGAAAAGATTCAAGATATTATATCGATTAAAGACTTAAATGAAGATGGATATTTGCTTATGGCTACAAAGCAGGGTAAGATTAAAAAGACTGAACTTAAGAATTTTACTAACATCAGAAAGAGTGGAATAATCGCCATTACGCTTGCAGACGGAGATGAGCTTTTAAAAGTTAAGAGAACTATGGGTGATGCTGAGATAGTTATTGTTACGGCTCTTGGGTATGCTATTAGATTTAGTGAAAAAGATGTAAGATCTATGGGAAGAAGTGCTGCTGGGATTAAGGCTATAACACTCCGAAAATTTGATGTGGCTGTTTCTATGGATATAATTGTATTAGATGAGGAACTTTTTGTAGTGAGTGAAAATGGTTATGGAAAAAGAACTCCTATAGAAGAATATACAATAACAAGAAGAGGAGCTAAGGGCATAAAAACTTATAAGATTTCTGAAAAGACAGGAAAAATTATCGGTGCAAGGATGGTAAGCAAAAATGATGAGATAATGCTTATGAATAGCTCTAACACTGCTATTAGGTTAAATGTATCAGATATATCTTCCATTGGAAGAAATGCTATAGGCGTGAAATTGATGAAACTTAAAGAAAATGATCCAATTGTTGCGCTCACAAAGATAAGCACAAAAGAGGAAAGCGATGAATAATATATAATAAATATACTTAAAACTTAGGTGTAAAAGCCTATTTTTTTTACAATCTATACCTATATTGGGGGTTTTTATGAAATTAAAAATAGCTGTATTATTTGGCGGACAATCTGTTGAGCATGAAGTCTCCAGGATGTCTGCGGCTTCAGTTTTAAATAATATTGATAAAGAAAAATATGATGTTTATAGGATTGGTATCACTAAAGATGGTCAGTGGATAGAATATAATGGTTCTGTAGATAATATTGAAAATGGAAGATGGGAACACGATGAATGTTATAAAGCTCCTGATGGGTATAAACTTATTTTTAATCATGAAGTAGACGTTGTTTTCCCAGTCTTACATGGCTTATATGGAGAAGATGGGACAATACAAGGTCTTTGCAAGCTTGCAAAAATACCTTGTGTTAGTTGCTCTGTTTTAAGCTCCGCATTGATTATGGACAAAGCTTTTACACGGTATATCGCTGATAAATTTTGTATAAAACAGGCTGAGTATATGGTAATCAATGAATATCAGTGGGAGATTTCAAAAAATACTCTAATTGATGAGATTGAGAAAAATTTAAACTATGATATATTTATTAAACCTTCAAACAGTGGGTCATCTATAGGTATTTCAAAAGCTCATAACAGGGAAGAATTATTGACAGGTATTGAGAATGCATTTAAATTTGACAGAAAGGTTATCCTAGAAAATGGATTAAATGCAATTGATGTTGAAGTAGCAGTTTTAGGAAATAATGAACCAAAAGCATCAATTCCAGGTCAAATCGTTCCAGCAAACGAATTTTATGATTATAATTCAAAATATGAAAATGAAAAATCCTTTACATTAATTCCTCCTGATCTTCCAAGTGAAATGATTGAAAAATTAAAGGAACTTGCAATTAATATATATAAAATATATGATTGTTCAGGAATGGCAAGAGTTGATTTCATGATAGATAAAGATACATCTCTTATTTATTTCAATGAACTAAACACTATTCCTGGCTTCACTAAAATAAGTTTATATCCAGTATTGTGGGAAAGATCAGGGAAACCTTATAATATATTGATCGATGATTTAGTAAATTTAGCAATTGAAAGAAATAATAGATAGGAGAAAAAAATGCCTAAAGCTTTAGCAATGATTTCAGGAGGTCTTGATAGTACATTAGCAGCAAAATTAATAAAAGATCAAGGGATAGATGTTATAGGAATTTGCTTTAAATCTTATTTTTTTAACGAAGATAGTGCAGTAAAGATGGCAAAGCAAATAAATATTCCTCTATTTGTAATTGATATATCAAAAGAACATTTTGAGATGATAAAAAATCCTAAATATGGGTATGGTAAAAACATGAATCCATGCATTGATTGTCATTCGATGATGTTTAGGATAGCAGGTGAATCTCTTTTAAAGCATAAAGCGGATTTTATAATTACAGGAGAAGTGCTCAATCAAAGACCTATGAGTCAAAATAAAAATGCATTAAATATAGTGAAAAAAGAAAGTTTAGTTGAAGATAAGATATTGCGTCCCCTTTCTGCAAAGAAATTAGAACCTACTAAAATGGAACTTTCTGGATTGGTAGATAGAGAAAAGTTACTGGATATCGATGGTAGAACGAGAAAAATTCAAATGGAGCTTGCTAAAAAGTGGAATATCATTGATTACCCTTCTCCAGCAGGAGGGTGCAAATTAACAGAACCAAATTTTGCAATTAGGTTAAAAGATTTACTCCTTAATAACAAAAAAATAGAAGAAAGAGATATTTTATTGTTAAAATATGGAAGGCATTTTAGAATTTCAAATGATTCAAAGATTATTTCAACTCGAACTGAGGAAGAATACCATGAAGTAATTAAATTATTAGAAGAAAAAGATTTGGTTTTTTTTGTAGAAGATTTTAAAGGTTCGACTATAATAATTATAGGTGATCCTTCTCTAGAAGATATCTTGATTGCGTCTAAAATATGTATTAGATATTCAAAGGCAGATAAGGATTCACTGGTTAATGTTAAATATGGATATTTTAATCAAGAACCAATTAAAAAAGTTCAAGCCACTTCTATTACAGATGATGAGATAAAAATGTATATCTTAAATTAGAAAGAAGGTATTAAATTGAAAAAGAATGCGTTAATATCTTTAATGAGCTTTCAAAATGATGATGATAAATTAGAAGTAGTTACTCCTGGAGATTTTTACAAAAAAGAAGGTCTATATATTGTAGAATATGATGAAACAAAGATATCAGGCATGGAAGGTACCAAAACTATTTTAAAGATTGGTGATGATAGTTTTACTCTTTTAAGAGAAGGTAATACCATGACAAATATGAATTTTCAAAACGGTAAAGAGAGCATTTCGATTTATGATACGCCTTATGGAGTTCTTCAAATAAAAATAAAAACTAAGGATTTGTCAGTTAATGTGGATGACCAGGGCGGGGAAGTATTGGTAAATTACAATATGGTTGTATCTGGGGCTAATCAGACTGATACAAAATTAAAAGTTAATATCAAAAAATTGCCGAATTAGGTATTATAAAAAGTGGTAATAATTAAAAGTATTTCCACTTTTTTTGATTATTCATTTTTAATGTGGCGATAATAAGTAACAGTGAATATTGAATAATGAACAATGTATCAATGAATAGTATATTTGGTTTATACTTTAGGTTTATTATAAAGGCAGGTAGGCTCTATGAACTATTTTGATGAAGGTACTTATAGAAATATTTTAAATCAATTGTGTAGCATGTCTGGAATTGATTCGGATAAGTTAAATGAAAAGTTGTCTGAAGATAAGGAATTTGCTTCTTTATTTTACGTTGTAATGAACAGGTATAATATCGATTATTGGAAAGTATTGGAAGGCTCAGATAACAAAAAGAGCTTTAAGAATTCTGAAGAGGTTTTAAAGAAGAATAGAAGAATAAGGGAATTATATGTGAATGCTATAAGGCAAATTGAAAAGATAAATATCAGTGAAAAATGATTAATTGTTGATAAAGACAAGGTTATATTAGCCTTGTCTCATATAGGTTTTGTTTTATGTTTTACTTGATTAATAAGAGCTTTTGTTTAATAGATCCTTAATCTGCTCAACTGTCATTTTATATACATTGGCAATCGTTTCAAGTGGTATGTTTAAATTTATCATATTTTTAATGGCATCTTTAATAGTTTTTATACGTTCATCATCTCTAACCCATTCTTCCCTTGCTCTCTGTTCAGCTTCAAACCTTTCTATTAAATCAATCAATTCTCTTTCCTCCTTCTCTAAATTTGCATAATCAACAATTTTAGCAGCTTGCTTAATATATTCTGGTACATTACTAGATAAAGCTTTATCTGTAAAATAGTCTTTCCAATAAACTTGATTGTCTGTAAAAAAATTACTCTTATTATACTCAAAATATGCCTCTTTAAATGCTATAGGATGACCTTCATTGTGGTATCTATCATGAGGTAGGCACAGTTGCGCCATACTGGCTTTCACCTGCGGTTTCATCCATGCCCCCTCCCGAACCGTACGGACATCTTTCGATGTATACGGCTCTCTGCCCATCAAGTCTATCAGATAC
>Ga0209629_10000547_pt1 | contig 20735 bp, 17 predicted proteins | sample TergutCu122P5_FD_187286 | JGI IMG/M metagenome (GOLD analysis project Ga0209629, IMG submission 187286) | Cubitermes ugandensis P5 segment gut microbial communities from Kakamega Forest, Kenya - Cu122 P5 (SPAdes) (version 2) | ecosystem: Host-associated > Arthropoda: Insects > Digestive system...
GGGTCAGAAAACTGGACTTTGACAGCCTCACAGAGGCAAAGAATTGAAGCAGCTGAAATGAAATTATTGAGACCTCTGGCAGGCTACACCCTCTACGACCACAAAACAAACAACTCCATACGCAAAGAATTACGGATTACAAGCATACTGGACAAGATAGACGAATACAGAAAGAAATGGCTTCTACACATATAAAGAATGCCACAAAACTGAATTCCTCTAAAATCCTACAACTACAGACCGCAAGGAAAAAGATCAATTGGACGACCTAAAAAACGTTGGAGAGAGCAACTATAACCCTGGAGACGGAACGGATCAAAGGGTCCAATCCTTGGTGTTTATGATGATGATGATCAACATTGTGTTACAGCTGTATCTGATAGTAATGCTAATAAAACTTGTCACTGAAAAAAATGAGCATGAAATCACTCATCAAACAACATGCACATTTTTATTCTTAGTGACAGGCAGTCATCCTCAGTGCCTTACATTACTGTTATGTTGTATCTGAGGTCTACAAATACACTGTTTTTCTGCCACATATGTATAAAGTAGACAGCTTAATAACAAAATAAACACAGAAAATCTAGGTATATTAAATTAACAGTAAAAATAATAACTACTTTAAAGATTCTGCAAGAATGAATACATTATTGTGAAACTCACCACCAGTCCCAGCTGAATGGCAAGCATGGCAACCCTCGCCTCCAACTCCGGCTCCTTCATGGCTTCTCGCACAGCCATAGCACCCCGAGCATGCTTCATATGTCCGAGGCAGACAAATGCAACATCCAAACGTTTAGTCTTGACACACATGCGTGCTAGGCTTTCCCATACGGCCTCACTATAATAAAGGCACAAATTATCTTTACATAATTAGGTCAATACAGTATACATAATTTTACTTGCTGTTTTATAGGGGAATGAAACTTGATCTCTTTATAAGGGGAAAACAAACACTGACCATGTTTGAGATGGTACTGAGGAGAATATTTAGACCTAAAAGATAAAAACAGGGCGATGAAGAACACCGAACGAGAAGCTTTACAGCTTGCACTATTCGTCAGATATTACTGGGATGATGGAACCAAGAGACACAAAGTGAGTGGGACTTGTACTGCACATGGGAGAAATGACAAAAGAAGACAGACATTTGGTCAGAAAACATGAAGGCAGGGACCACTTATGAGATCTACAAATAGATGTGGTAATATTAAAATCAATGTTAAGGTAACCATATAAGTAGGTGCAGGCTGGATTTAACTAGTTCAGAATACAGTCCAGTGGCAGATTTATTTGGAACACCACAATGAACAATCAGGTTCAGTAAAAAGCACATATTTCACGACTACTTAGTTTCTCAAGAAGGCAAGTTAATTTGGTGGGTTGCTGCTTGAAACTAGACAGTTAAAAATATGGGATCTTTCACTTGGACTGAAAAATTAACCTTCACATTACCTACAATGTAACTACCCGTCATGATTCATTTAGAATAATAACCAGATATAAATTGTACTTAGAAGCTACTGTCCTACTTTAACAAATTTATTTTGTCTGATAAAAAATATTTGTTGAAACCTGAACTTGTGCTTACAACTGGGATTAACTGCTAGTGTGTGTCTAGATAAGAGTACTGGAGTAAACAAACAATCTCTGTTCACTCTGCAGACCTTTCCTGTGTCCAGTAGTACCCTGAACAACTCTGGTATTAGTTGTATTGTGATGTCCTTGCATTTTAGACCCAAATTAAGGTACTTAAATGAGAATTCCCAAACTTTATTGTATGACATCATGAAAACACAAGCTGTTGCAGCATGATCATTGTGTCTTATCTACAACAACACATTAACTTACATCTGTACAAATATATCCTCTTTCCTGTCCAAACAGAGGTTTGAAGTGGTTAAGACTCACCTGCTTATGGATTTAATGGCTCTGAATGCTTCATCCATATTGCCAATACTTAAATTGTAGCTGAAGTCCAGGACAGCATCACAAGTTGCTTTATCACAATTCGGCAATCCTTCAAAATCTCTCATTATCAGTCTCTCCACAGTTGCAGGGGATTTCTTGGAGCCCTGAAAAATTAGGGTTAATAATTTCTGTTACTGTTATGAACTCATTAAACACAAGGGTTGATCATAAAATTGTGGGACTCACTACACTGTCTGTCAATATCACGCTATATAAAATCACAAAGCACAGCCATTGCTCACAGATATTTCATACATCACTCATGCTGCACTGTTTTGTAACAAGTGTGCATGAGCCTTGCAAATATGTCAATTAAAAATCAGGTTGAATTAAAGTGGAGAATTTCTTGACACATACAAATAATTACTTTCTCATACAGGATAAAATCCAAGTACCATTTGCTTTACTTTCTGCATTTTCTCACCTGCTTTCGAGTGTGTTTGCGCAGTATTAGATAGTATGGAGTATGTACAGCAAGAAAGCGTAAATGTTCTTCAGGCTGTAGAGATGTCACATCTTGTAGCAACAACTGTTGAGAGTCTGGTGCAGCAAAGAAAGTGACAAGCACAACCTCAGCTCCCTGTGAATGTACATACCATTGAATTGGTATTGGGATGAACCAGAATACAAGAAAAATATGTCTTTCTGATACGAGGATAAGCATATCTCTGGACCTCTTGTGCCCTGCATCTCTTTCAATAAATTATGACCTGGCATCTATATTCATCAAGACAAGCGTACATATTCAATGACCAGACTGTACTAACAAATTACCTACTCAACAAAGAGAATACAACATTGAGTTCACAAGTAAGCAAATCATAATGGTAATAAAGTTACAACATCTGCCTATTTCCGGAATAGGTTGTGGAGCAAGGGGGATCAACAATGAAAAACAACTCACACTTCTTGACAAAAAATAATTCCTCCTGGAAGTCTTCCTTCATTGTTGATACTTCACTCATTTAAATTCCAAGAAGGACAAAGGAACTTTTGAAAAACATCAGCCAGGGAAAACTGCCACTTTATTTGGTGATAAAAATTAATTGTTAAGAATATTTATCTATGTATTTAAAACAGGAAATCTGCATCAGACAAACATTTTGTTAAAGACTCACAAAGCCCTGTTCAGGTCTAGCAGAGTTTAAAATTTTGGGTACTTGGGCATCCCTAGACCTTCTTCTTCACTGACCTTGCTGTTTTTATCACAGCCAGATGGTGCAAGCATTGTCATGGTGGTAGATGAACCTCTTCTGGATGAAGATGCCCCAGGGCTGGGCTCAGAAAAGGGCATGTTCATTTTATTACTCCTTGACTTTGGTAAAAGCTTGGCCTCGCACACAAGTAGTCTGGGCTGCTCCTCGTCCCACTGGTGTGACAACGCAAACCGATCAGACACATCCTGTGATGTCCCAACTGTGTTTCTGGAAAGCAGTTTTTATCATCAGAGAAACATGTTACAAAGGGCATACTACTTCACAAGGTGACTAGATGCAGATATGTGAGTGCAAGTTAGACCAAAAAAGGATGCTGAATTTAGGCCATATGATCAGAAATCCCTGCTTGTGTTGGGTGCATTAAACTTTTGTTGATAACAATGGTGAACTATGACCCATTATCAACTCAAAAATGTAAATTTCTTTATGCAGTGGTACAAATTGTAATTCAGTGACACCTGGCAGCAGTCAGTTACAACAGTGGTAAACAAATTTTACAAGAATCTAGGAGCTACCTCAATACTCCAGGTGCCAGAGTGTGATAAGAAGCAAGTTCCATGCCAAATATCCACAAATATTAGTCACCACTGTACAGAATTTAGTTGCCACACTGACCTGGCAAACAGGATTGGTGCATACACACAATGGTAGCAGCCGGCAGGTGATTGGGTCTTACTGGCCTACCAGTTTGTATGTGTTAGCAAATTATGTGAAAGTTAGTTTACTAAAAATCTTTGGTGGCTACATTACGGTGTCAAGAGGACTGCATGTTGGACATCCTGGCCTTGCAGTTTGCAATAACAACTTACTTTTCAAGTGCAGAATTGACTGTCAACTGCTCTTGATCTGCTGAAGAGGCTTCTGCATCTTCAAGATCATGAACATTCAACTTTCCTGTTGCAAGATTGAAGTACTGCAGATTGTCTGACTCAATGTCCCACACGAACAGTTTTGAGTCAGGTAAGAAGTTTGACTATACAAAAAGCCAAAACACATTAAACATAATTAATTTCATTTCTTGGGCAAAATATGGCAGATTAACCTCTGCAATTTTAATAGTGCCTGGCACCAGGCACCTAAACCTGAAAGTAGGTATTGTGATAAACTGCACATCCTCTTCATTGAAAACAAGCACACAAAAGTTAAATTATCATTACGAGGAACTATGCATGATAAAAACATAATTTAATTTCAACCACAGATTAATTACACTCTGTCTCCAGTAAAGGCCAATTACTCAACACCATTTACAGTGAAGATAAAATTCTCAATGCCTCTGCTAGCTACTGGATAATGACCACATAGTCCACAGCCACTCTACTGAGGTTCCATAAGTATAGTATGTACCTTGGCAATTGTTATGGAGACTTTGGTTCCACTGCTGTTGCAAGTTGCCATAATGATCTCCCCAAAATCATCTATAGCTTCTTCAAGATTTTTTGGATTTGAGAAAAGTTTAGCTTCCCTGAAACCACAGAAATTGACTAGATTATACTTATCAGCAGGTCTGTGCAGAGTGAATCAAATTTTATACAGCTGCATCATTAACCATGTACTTAATAAACTTGCATACCCTCAGTGACCAACACCCACACTACACAAATAAATATGGCCAAAGACCAATTTATTTTTTCTCCTACATGTTTCAGGCTTATATGACCATCAGCTAGAAGATCATAAAATTATAGAGGCAATTACCAAAGTTTACACCAAACTACATCCCCAAAGTTTGCTAACCTGTCACAAGCAACATAGTTCAACTAGCCAATAGTCAAGTACACATTTAGCAGTGCTAAATTGTCACCATATCATTGGTTTTACAGGAAAGAGAAATGCAGTCAAACCCAATTAAACAATGTTGGTTTATGCAACACCTCACCTATTGGGTCAGATATTGTGTGCTACCAATGAATTCTCCAATGTTAACCATAACATTATACTCCTCAGTTACAACACTCATCTATCATGACACAGAACATTCAGCCCCTTTCATGATATTATAATTGAGCCCGGCTGTACAAGTAACACAGACTTTTACATGCAGTTACATATGTTAACTGTCCTCAATTTTCAAAACTAACTCAAGTAAAATTAAAACTGATATCTTGAGAGAATTTAATTCTCCATGTATGCCACATGCTACAGACATGTCACAAATGTGTAACTGCATTACTGTCTTGATTACATGTATGTACATCTACAAGTCACGTTTACAGCCAGTGACTTAAAAATCTTGATACTGGATTCCAAAGAATGCGAGAAGGTGAATACCATGCACAGTCAGGTGGAGTACACTAGAGAGCTGTTACTTGGCTCAGGGCACTGTGGCCTTTCTCTCAGTTGCTGGAAGGTTCCCTTGGGTACCACATAAACATCCATACAGACAGACACACACTGATGCCCCTTACAGGTTAGCAGTAAGATTAAAGGAAAAAAATAGCAACTAATGAATTGTGGGGCAAAGGATCTGATGGGGGGGGCTGGTTTTAAAGGCTCATGTTTTTAAGATGGTATTGATCCTAAAGAATGTATACAACATCGGAAAATGTCAAAACTCTGAGAAATGCAGTTGTCCGTCTTTCAACACTTCTCTTTACTGTACCTGCGTGAGAGGTCCCATATCTTGATCCAGCCTGCAGCAGTAGCCACAGTAAGGAATGACCCACAGAGCCCCATGCCAATTGGTCGGCCCTCGATATCACTAGTCGGAAGCATCTGCTTTATTGTGCCCTGGAATGTCCGCACTTGAACTGCACTGTGCTCTTCTTCAAGGATCAGGAGGCTTTGGTCATGCACAAAGGCCGATTCAACTTCACAGGAAAATGAACCTACATAAATATTTACAAATTAATTAAAATCAAATCTGCTGATCACTGAGATGTCTTGCAGAGGCAAAGAATAACGACAGGAACAAATCCTGAGCACTCAAAAGCAATTATTTGTGGCCTTACTTACAGCACTGCTCTGACATCTGCATGGGTGGCTCAAAAAAAGTTAAGTTCAAAAAGGTTCGTAGCGAATCAGAAACAGTTTTACTTTCTGTATGTACATTCAGTAAGTCAAATTCCACATTTGACACTCATAACCTTGACAACAGTGCACTGTATAAAAAAGTATGTAACTATATGGCAACTGGGGCCCAGGGCAGTGTAGTGGTTAAGGCACTGTGCTACTAGACGGACGGTCTCTGGATCGATTCCCAGTGGTATCACTGGGGGTTTTTTCCATAGCTCCCCCCGATGGTTGACTCAGACTCTGAAAGTGAGCACCAGGGATTTCTCCTGGGGTAAAGGCGGCCGGTGCATATGGCTGACGACCTACCACCCTTGTAGTGCCGAACACCAAAATCTGGGGCCTTAACCTATCTGGAACCCCTTGGGCCACCTCGGCCTGTTGTGGGATGACCTTTACCTTACTATATGGCAACTACTGCATGAAACATATTTTTACCTATATATATATATATATATATGAAATATGTCAATAAATTTTAAAATACATTTACATTTACCTCTAGATACAGAATGTTAGCATATGCAGACCCGTTTGGAATAAAAATAAAGTTAAATTTAAGTAAATATTTTCTGTTACATAACTTTTTGGTAAGATACCTTCTAATGCCAAACAAACACATCACCCAGTAAGTGCCCACCATCTTCAAACAATCAACAGTACAGACTCCCACACCACACTTCTTGCACTTTACTTGCAATCCATTTTTAAACTAGTGTGCAGGACATGTGCTGCAATACATTCTGGTGCATCAAATTAGCCAATAAAAGCAATCCCATTAGAGACCTGGACAGGCCCTGAGGGTTCCAGGAGGTTGAGGCTCCCAGATTTCAAGACAATTGGCACACGGAGATGGTAAGGTTGTCAGCACTACGCACCGGCTGCCTTTACCCCCAGGAAATATTCCTGGTACTCATTTCTGTTAGAGGTTGAGTCAACCCCAGGGACACAGTGCGGCCAGAAGGATTATGTCAATGAAAAATTCCATTGACACCATCGAGAATTGAACCCGCGACCTTCCAGCTTGTAGCACAGTCCCTCAACCAACTGCACCACCGCATACCCCATCAAATTAGCCAATGTTCAATGTAAATTGCAAGGACAATGCTTCATGGAATTACTTGGTTAGTTACTCATAAATGTAAATTACACCTACCTACAGTTTTACTGGTAATTCTTGTATCTTCACCTGATCCTTCAGTAATCAGCTGATACACAACTAATGTCTTGCTGCTCCACAGGGCAACATGGTCAGTTGTTACAGCTACTCCCTTCACTTGCAGGTCTGTACTTAGCTCAAGAGTGTGGTATGTCCCTCTTTCTTCCTTCATTTCCACTTCAACAACCAGTTGACTTGGTGACACTTGCACAGCAGAAACCTGAACAAGAGATAAATGGCTCTGTTTTGCTAAGCCAGAAACGGCATTTATTCATTTGTTCATTGTTGAAATAGTTTCAAAATAAAAGAAGTCTTCTTTTCCACATTTAATTTTCTGAATTGTACAAAATTAACAGTAAAGATCTGCTAGTCCTCATCAAACAATGAAACAGGAAACAGAACAGTGAATACTGAGTCATCTCTGCTGCATTCTGTATGACCAATGACTTCAATTTTTTTCTTTTAAGTCACCTTCACTTCATATATAAGAAGAGAATGTGGCACTTACCAGCTTGCCATAATGTGTGCAGAGCTCCTGCTCACGCAGCTCATAAACAGCAGTGATGGTATTCACAGCCAGAATTGGCTGCGACCGACACCACGTAAGGTGTTTCAATGTGCCACGCACACTGCAAGGGGGCTCTCGGAGCCAGTTTTGAGTTGGATCTGCTGAGGTAGTGGACCCACTTCTCCTTGTCTGAAGAATGTCTCTTCCACTTGTATCTCCCACAAGAAATCGCCACATGACAATAGCACCCACATTTGTGCCTGCTGACAGTATACCTGTTTGCAAGAAAATTATTAACAAGTTTAGTCAGACAATAACTGCAAATGCCAAGAATTAATTGAGAGTGGAAATTCTACTAAGCACATGGAGCAGTCAGGGAATTCCCTACAGTTTATATAACCTGAGGGGTCAATTACCATGTTCAACAGACACACCACCACAGCCTAACCTGTGCCAGATATATTGATTCCACATGATCACACTTCCCTGAAGGCTCAGTTTGAAATCATTCTTCCACCTATACCCATTTAAAGCATGAAGGTTTAAAATATAGAGAACCACAATTTTGTTCAATGAAAATTTGGATATAAAACTTGGTCTCTCTCATTAAGAGAAGAACATAGGCTGAAGGTGTTCAAGAACAATGTTTTGAGGGAGATATATGAACCCAAAAGGGAGGAAGTAAAATTACACCAATGAAAAGTGCTTAATAAGGAGTTTCATGATTTGTAATCTTAAACAACTGTTATTAATGTTCACACCAAGGAGGATGAGGCACACATGAGGGAGACAGAAATGCATACTTGGTTAAGAACTGGCCAACCTGAAGGAACAAGACCACTTTGAGGACCTAGGCATAAATGGTGGGATAATATTAAAAATGGATCTTAAAGAAATGGGATGGGAGGGCATGTATTCAATTCAACTGGCTCAAAAAAGAAAAAGTTGTGGGCTCTTGTGAACATTGCACTGAAACTATGACTTCCATTAAATGCAAGGAATTTCTGCACTAGCTGAAGACCTATTAGCTTCTCAGACAGGACAGTGTTCCATGGAGCTATACCTATTAAGTGACAGAATCCATTCATCATAAAGAGGAAATTTCACTAGAAATAATGGCAGACAAAGGCTAATTGACTTGCCTCTATTAGACCAATAAATGCCAGTCTCTCACCACAGATAATCATATATAACCACAAGTTGGTCTATGAGAAATCTGTGATGGAGAAAATGGCAGGCAGGTTTGTCTACATATACAAACTATCCCATGCTATCATTCTATACGTACTCTACATTTATATAGGGTGTCCCAGGGGGAATGTGCCAGACTTCGGAAAAATGTTCCTTAAGTTAAAGTACACCGATATAACCCAAAACACCTATATCCGTAGTTGAATGGTTACGGAGATAATGGCGAGAGAAGTTTGAAAGTATGACAGCTGTTACATACTTACTGATTACCAAATACATATTAAAACTGGCAGTAATATGTGGTTTCTGTAATGTTAATATCTGTACTTAACATCTAATTAACATCTGAGTGACATAAAGCCATTCAATTAAAGTACATAAACACTCGCACTAATGTCGTAGTTGTCCTTAAGGTTCCAAGCACTTTACATGGCACATGAATATCCGGCAGTATTGAAGTACTCATTTAACATTACTGACTGTGGATTTTGGTATAAGCCTCCTACTTGCCTGTACTAAAATACAGTACCTGCTTGACAGTAATTGTTCAAAGTGTCCTCCTCCAGTTGCTATGCAGTTTTCGGCATGCATCAATAGAGACTAAGTAGCAGACGCAATGTTGTCAGGATGGTTGCGTATGTGTTCCGTCGCTGCAAAAATATGATGGCACAGTGCTACTCTTGAATTGACCTTAGTTTCATATACTAATGTCTTCATGCGGCCCCAGAGATAATAATCAAGAGGCGTAAGATCTGGCGACCTCGGTGGCCATGCAACGGGTCCACCACAACCTAACCAGCGGTTAGGGTAAGATTCATTTAAGTACTCTCTCAAGTACCGAGTGTAATGTGGGGGAGCCCCATCATGTTGGAAGTACATCTGGCTCCTTATCATTAACGGGATGTCTTCCAACAAACCTGGTAACTCATTCCTCATGAAGACTTCATATGTGATTCCCGTTAAATTGTTGTCAAAGACAAAAGGTTCGATCAACTTGTAACCAAGCAAACCGCACCATACATTCACTGAAAATCTCCTTTGAAACTTGGTTACACTTGTTTCATGTGGATTATCATGTGATCAAGTACGCACATTTCATGAATTATTTATACCGTCCCAGGTAACAGACGCCTCATTGGTGAATAAAATGACGCTTAACAGTTGGGGATGTGCTGTTATCCAGTGGCACAAATCCATATGTTGAGCAGGCTCCTCTGGTTCCAGATGTTGTACCCTGTGATCATGATAAGGATGTAAATTTTCCTCATGTAGAGTTTGCCACACCTGCATACATGACACGCTGATGCACGAGGCAATTCTACGAGTGGACAGTTGTGGACTTCTCCGAACCATCTCACGAATGTCCTCTCGTGTGTTAATCAATGGTACCATCTCCCTTTCAGACTGCACAGTAACACTTGGAAGACAACAAGTCTCATGCACTGTCTGGTGAATGCGAGAAAATACACCCCTAGATGGAATCCTTTGGTCGGGAAAACGCCTTTGGTATTCGTCAACAGCAGCACGTGCATTGTCATCGCAAAATCCATACACAAAATGCATGTCACAATATTCCAAGTGGGAAAACACAAAAGGCATTTCTACAACTCCTTACAATTAACTGTAACATCGACAACTGTTCATAACGAAGTCGCAGCATGAATGCGCTTGACCCGGCTGTAGACTGAAGAATGGACACGAGCAGTGTACGGGTGACACATCACATGAAACAGGTACAGTACGTGGAACCGCAAGAAGACCACACTTTTCTCTAGCCATTATCTTCATAACCGTTCAACTTTGGATATAGGTGTTTTGGGTTATATCGATGTACTTTAACTTAAGGAACATTCTCCCAAAGTCTGGCACATTTCCACTGGGACACCCTGTATATCACTCCTTGCCTTTGAAGTGCATTATGTCTGACCAAAAGCCAGTATGTCACCACCTTAGTCCTCATTTTGAACCTCCTTAACAAATAAACAAAAAAATCAATGAATGAATTAAATAAAAATGGATGAATGAATAAATAAACCACAACAATGAATAAATCCACCTGGTTGGTCAGTCTGTAAAATGAACAAATGAATGTAAAAACAAAACATAACAAAACATAACAAACATGCATGCAAGCAAGCAAAAAGTGGGATCTAAATGTAGGCCATATGATTTACCACTAGCCAGGCAGAAAAAGAGATATGGAGATAAAGCCTCACCTTTCTGTGGACAGAAGGCCAAGCAGGTGAAGACTTCTGTGGGCATATTAGAAGCTCCTGCAGATGAATCAGATGCAGAAGGTGCAGAGCTGAGGGGTTCAGCATCCAGTAAATAACTCTCGCCTGTGTCCAGGTCCCAGCAGCGAACAGCAAGATCACCAGTGATTACAGCCAACAAGCCAGGACCTGCCCAAACCATTGATGCATCCTGTGATCGCCCACTCAGCTTAACCTGTAAGTGTAATACATCATCCTACATGACCAACAGTGTTATAAGACAATAAAAAATCTGAAAATAAGTGCAAATTTCTATGCCTTCACATCAGTTCTAAGTCCATATTACACTGACAAATCTCCTGTCATCCGCCATTATTGTCTCTCAGCCTTGTTCTATGACATGAGTTTCATAAACTTTTGGCAGTGTCCTAGCATGCAGCCAGGACAAGGGCATTAAAATGAATATAAGAAAGGCATGAATTAAAAAGTTATGTACAAGATGTGTTCAAAAAACGATCAAACTTTCGCTCTAAAGACTTTAATGCTCATTTTACAACATTTTAAGCACTGTCCCCTTCAAAGTAGTCCCCTCTACTTGCAATACACCGTTCCCAACATTTCTTCAATTGTTGGAATGCTTCCTGGAATGCACTTTCTGTGATGGCGTGCAGTTCTCTTATTGCATTTTTCTGAATCTCCCTATGGTTTGGAAACGACGTCCTGTCAAAGTGGTTTTAAGTTTGGGAACAGGAAAAAGTCTGCTGGGACTAAGTCCAGAGAATAGGGTGGATGGGGCACAAAGGATGTCTGATGTTTTGCCAGATAACTGCAGATAAGGAGCGACGCATGAGCTGGCACATTGTCGTGGTGCAACATCCAAGTCTGGTTTTCCCAAAATTCAGGCCTCTTCCTGTGCACAGCATCCCTCAAACCCGCTAAAACTTCCTGGTAAAACTGCTTGTTTACTATCTGACCACGTGGCACAAATTCATGAAGGACAATGCCTTTCCAATCAAAAAACACAACCAACATCAACGTGATCTTTGACTGACTCATCCATGCTTTTTTTTGGTCGAGGAGACCCTTTCCCCATCCACTGTGATGATTGCATCTTGCACTTTAATATCCAACTGATGCACACAACGTTAAAAAAATGTAGAGTTATTAAAACATTTTAAAATAAGTAAAACTGCTCCAACATGTTTCGGTTTACAAGGAAACCATCATCAGGGAGCCACAGTCAGTACTTAGCTAAAATTACACACTTGGTTATAAGTGGATACGTAGAGCTCGTACAAGACGTTGTCAGTGTCATGGCTGCATATTGTGACCTGTGAGGTGTGTGTACTGTGCACTGTGTGAGGGTATACCCTCACACAGTGCATTTCCATGAATGACAGCATTAGCTCTCTCGACGTGGTCGTCGTCTGTTGATGTGGAAGGTCGTCCAGGCATGGGATCTTCACCGATCGACATTCTGCCCTCTTTAAATCACTTAAACCACTCATAGCACTGCGTTCCGCTTATACAGTCCTCCCTGTATGCTTGGTTAAGCAAATGAAATGTCTCTGTAAAATTTTTACCAAGTTTGTAGCAAAATTGCAAACACACACACACACATGTTGTTCTTCAAGCTCTTTCATTGTTACTTTGTCACTAATCCGACGAACAGCTTGTGCACGTGCTCAGTTCAGTGGATGTAGCTCAACGACTAATGCTCATAGCGAAACGGGGCAAATGGCAGTTTGTTGTCAAAACCTGCCATTAGGTGTGCCAGTAGCCACAGTGCGCCCTCTGTGCTGGTTGGCGCACTATTTAAAAAGTTCGGTCTTTTTTTGAACATGCCTCATATACTGTCAAGGGGATTAAAGCAATAAAGGCATAAAATATGCAGGCCTAAATGAAGGGCTTGCTATACTGAAGAAAAGTGTGACCCAATGCCAGTTCCTTTACCATGATTTCATATTGTGGGAATGGATCTAATCATTCATAAATCTAATTGCCTTAGCTATGACATGGTCTAGAAGGAACTATCTCAATGTATAAAACCTCAGGGGTTCTTACCTTCATTATTTCTGTGACTTGCCCATTGGGGTTCACCTGGAACTGACCAACATTAAGATCCTCAGTCATGACAATCAAATTATCCTTGTGTTCATGGTACAGAATCTTCTTCAGTGGCACACCTTCTGTATTTAATACTTCTGTGCACGTTCCATCTTCTGTGAAGTAGAACAATGCACCTGCAACATACATCACAGTGTAAGTACAATAAAGACTGTTTATATAGTTCTTTCAGAGAGCCCAAAGGTTCACCACCACATTACATAACAGTAAGCTTCATAAATTTGTACTTCACATAATATTATTAGGAAGAGTGAATCAAAGAGTATGAAATTGGGGTCATATAACACATGATAGTTAAGAAATGCATACAAAATTATTGTCAGGAAACCTAAAAACAACAGACAGTTCAGAAGATGCACAGATGAGAAGATGATATTAAAATGAATCCTAAAGACCTGGTGTCTCTGGACCTAGAATTGATTCCACTGGCTTGGAATAGTTTCTTGTGAACAAGGTAATGAACTTTTGTGGTCCACAAAAGATGGTAATTTCTTGAGCAGCTGAGGCATTATCAGATTGTCTAGGCCAGAGATAGATATACAATCGATCGTGACCAGCTGATTGGTTGATCATGGTGGCTTTTTGATCTCTATCAAAATCTGCCACATCAGTATGATCAATAGCTCTTGGTTTGACTGCATTTTTTTGGATCAACCTACCTCTGCAAAGAAGCATTCTCCAAGATGAAGATAATTAAATCAATACATGAATGTCATAGAAATGCCTTCACTTGTGCGTAAGTAACTATGAACCCGCTTTCAGTAAGTTATCGTCAGATACGCAGCGTCATGCATGAACTTCACAATAGGAAGGTTAATGAAAACCACCTCTTAATTACGGTAAATAGTTTTAGTCCGAAAAAAGATTAATTTTTTAATAAATGAAACAATTGTACTTTTATGTGTTTGGTGTTATTATGCTATTTTACATTTCTTGCCTAGTTGACCTAATATTAATGTGTTATGTACTGTGGTAGTTGGTGAAAGATTGTTTGTCTTTAAGAGTTGGTCACTGATCACAAAAGTCTGGTCACCTATGCTACAGGCTGTGGTGTGTGGTATGAGTGAGCTGGTTAAGAATGCACAGTTTCAGACAAAGCGTAACATGTCTCACCTGATATGGCACCAATGTAGAAACACAGGTTGTCTCCTTGGCCAGAGTGTAGGGAAAACCTCTGACCTGCTGTTCGAGGACGCCACCCACTGAAGAGATCTAGTGCCCTTTCATCTCCAGCCACAGCTGCCTTTGCCAGTCCACTAATACAAATGATTACGGAAGTAGTCACAAGCACTTTTTTCAAAATTTATTGTTTTGAATTAAAGTACATAAGCACAAGCAACACTGTACTGTCTTATAGGTGCAGCTTCACATGTCTGCTGAAGGCATCAAAAGGTACCACCAGTTGGTTACCACACGGCAGGACAGTTCAGTAAATAATGTGCTGGCTACAGGGTGCATGACCAGAGCTCAATTATTGGCAGGAGTTACACTGTCAGATTCTTATAGAGGCAACAGAGACTTCTTTCCAGAGGTTAATTAACCCAGCAATTGAAAAACCAAGTGATCAACCAAATAATCAACCAATGAACTCCTTGGAACAGAGCCCTTCCTGAGAAGTTAGCAGGTCCTCAGCCAATGAACACATTCTCTGCATTTCAAAAAACCCAAAGGTGCACTGTTACCTTCACAGAAGTCCACTACATGCCCCTGTCCTCAGCCAGATAAATCCACTACATGCTATCTCATCCTATTTCTTAATACCCATTTTAGTACGATTCTTCCACCTATGCCTAGTTCTTCAAAGTTGACTCTCTAGTTTAGGTTTCCCAACCAAAACCATGCATGCTGCATGCCTACCAATCCAATCACAACCATAATATTCAATGAAGAGTAAAAATCATGAAGCTCCATCCACTTCCAATGTTCTAAATGTGTGGAGCCTTACTCCCTCCCTCACCCCTTACTTCATATTTATTAGATAATGCTTCAGCACAGACACAATTTTACCCTCACCACCCATTTATTAATTAGCCAGTAATTGGCAAGTCCAGTACCAGTGTTGCTGCTTTTGAGCTTTCACGTGTCTGCATTTCCAAGAGCACTGACGTAATGGCTATTCCACTGTCATCTGTTCATGACAGCCTCAACCATTTTTTTTTAAAGAGGGGTATCCTACAAACAAGTTAAGAATGAGATTGGAGATTTCTACAGAAATATATCACCTGACTCAAGCTGTGACATCTCTGACTTATATGCCTGGTTTAAATCTCAGCCAGAACAATGACTATCCTGAGCTTTGTGGGTTTTATTGTCCCACCAGGCAGATCTTGGGATAGTTCTTCAAATAAGGCAATGATCGCTCCTTTCAAATCCTTTCCAACTGATCACGCACTATCATCACACCATTTGATACCATAAAGACTAAGCTACTGACTACATGATTAAACAAGCCATACATAAATACGCTACTTGAGATGCTGCACCGCCTCTATCATTAGTGTCTGGTCAGGGATGAAAATGGCAACTCTGTTGTAGCATCTGGATCCCTTGGTACACACTGATAACTCTTAACCTTAAGCATACAAATGGGACAATGCTGTCCCATTAAATGTGCAGTCTTTTCATCTGAAGGGGACAGCAATGTCCTGCAGTGGTGCCCTGACTGCAGAAGAAACCTGAGACTTAAAAGATGGTACACTGAACAATAATGTTCTAATTTCTGGAAAATTTCTGTCATAGATATGGATCAACAATCAGGGCATAACCCCAGGACTAAAACAAAACTTATGTGCAAACTTACTAAATCATTAAAGCCCAAGGTACTTCTAAATATGACTGAAGTTTTTTTAATGAACATGCTAATAAAGTTGTGGGTTCAACAAATGCAAATAAATGTCTTCATCTGCTGAATAACTTATCAACTGCTTATAGAATATCATGAACTAAACATTTAGTAATGTCTTGATGGTGATCTTACTTCATAAAATTATCACTGTGTGCAAATGGCAAATAAAATCCTACTTATGGTGTCCTGTTATTTTATAAACAGTCAGTGTCACATAAAATGTGTTGTGAATATAATTCAGTTTGCTAACATAGAGTGCGGATAAAAGACGCACGTCAAATTCAAGCTAACAGATCTGTGAACGAGTCAGTACATCATTCAACATCCTTATTGTTTTCAGACAGACATAAAGAGTCCCTGTTACCTCCTGCCATAATTCCATAATGCATAAATGAGCAGCCAGATTAAAACAGCAATCAGAACATAACTGCTACAATATTAACTTACTTTATGTCTAACCCTTGAGGTGCGCGCTTTGGATTCTGTCGGAATGCAATGTGTGTTAATGGATCCTTCAGCTCATGGTGGAAGACTGTCAGAATGTGACCACGAGCATCCACCTTCGAACCAACAAGAGATCCAACCTGTGGGAAAGATATCACAAGAGATACACATAAAACAAAGTGTTCCAAGCAGAACTCATAAGACTTACACATCCTTATTCCGGGACTATATCTTGGGTTATTTGGAACTGATTGAGCTCATCAAGCTATAATGATATGAAGATCCGAAGATGAAAAAGCAAGGTGCTGCTGGCAAGAGGAAACAAGTAATTTTAATGATTCCTCAGAAACTTGAAACAATTTGGAGGCTTAAAAGTGGTGAAAACCAAAGACAGGTTACAGCTTCATACAACATTGGATCATCACCTATGTATGATATAAAGAAAGAGAAGGACCAATTACAATTTTTAATGGAATTAAATGAGAGTATGAAGTGCATTTTCAAGTGACAATGAAAGAGCCTAAAAAAGCACAATTGAACAAGTTGTTGTGTAAGTAGTTTCCAGTGATATGTTCAGAATGAAAACTGATGACTGGGCCTATAATTGAAAAAGCTACGTATGTTTGTGATCAAATGGAAATAACTGACAAGTACACATTTTTGAGAGAAGTAAAAAAAATTCCTTTTAAGGTATAGGTGCTGTCTGACAATCTGGCATCTGTGTAGTCTCATGGGTGCTCAATGCAAGGAACTCTACTGTACATAACTGCTGTCAATGTTATTATATATTACTTCTGTGTAGAACTTATAGGTAAACTGTACATGAGCTGGCCTACTGAACAAGGTGTGTGCAGTGAAAGAAGACCATAATTAAATTCAACAGAAATTTTTCCAGGGAGTCAAACTACCAAATTTTCTCATATAAAAGAAATATATGAACATGGTAATAAAAAAAAAGTGTTGCCATTTAGTCTCTAAAATTAAAAATACACACATGTATAAGTATTAATTTCAGTACTAGGCCTGTAGCTTAAAACTACATCTGATCACAAAACACTCGGAAGTCATTCCAGACACTTGTTTTCATTTAACTAATTCTGCTGTGGTTTAACTTTTCCTATCACAAAACTGGGATGTGTGTTACAACACATACGGCATCTCCTGACACAAGGCGTCCACCGAGATTACTCCACCGCAGTATTGTAATTGGTGCCTGATGAACAGACTGCACTGAAATGAATTCAGGATCCCCTGCCCAGACTCGCAACTCCCCATTTTCCCAGCCTGTTACAAGAAGTTTCTTTGTCGGATGCCATGCCAGTCCAGTCACCTGGGCCACTGTGTGCTGCGGCCACACTACATCTGGCAGGGGGTCTCCCTGGAATAAAAACAGTATATTGTAATGTACAAATGTAAAAAGCACAAGGTATATAGGGCCATTAATGGACTCTTCCATATATTCTGTACACTGTTTTCAAATTTCGCTCAAATGTTATATGGGATATTTTCATTAAATACCATTCAGATCCTGACTTTTAGCCATATTATTCCATAATAAAGTCTAGTTCACACAAAGCCAAAAATTACTTCTTAATATAGCTCTTAAACCATATTATATTGTGTTAAATTCTGTTACACAAGGCTTCCACCAAAACTTATTGAGCAGTTTTGATTTTTATGCATACTGTAATATAACAAAGACTTTACACAATGCCATAAATGGGCTTGTGCGCACACATTATATATCGGTTCGCAGCTTTGGATGAAATCTGCATGGCAGGCTGCCACTAAAAGTTGTCAGACTGTTCTGCTTTTCAGCCATGCTTATCCATACTACAGTTTAAATTGCGTATGACCACACATGTGGCCCATACACTTCCCAGATACACTGCTTAAATTTGACATGGGGACTTCATTATTGCCACTTTACAAAAACTTGGTAAAACTTAAAGAAAACCATTGGTAATTTTAAGTGCCACAACACAAAATGCACCCATTCCAGTATTTCCAGTCTTCAAACTATAACTAATGCCTTCAGGTAGAGTCCAACTTACGGATGTACCAAACATTAGTGAGACCAGTGGTAACATATGTCTGTGAAACATGGGTGCTAAAAGAAAATATAAAAACCAAATTAAGGGTATTCGAAAGGAAGGTACTAAGAAGAGTTACGGACCCACCAAAGAAAGTGATGGCACATGGCGAATTAAATCGAATGAAGAACTAAACAGACTGATTGGTAACAAGAACATCATAAATTACATTAAAGCACAAAGACTAGCCTGGTTTGGACATGTACACCGTATGCCAGACAATAGCATGGTAAAAAAAGTATATGAGTGGTCACCCGCGCTAACAAGATCACTAGGAAGACCTAAAAATAAATGGGAGGATGATGTAAAAAGTGACATAACAAATATGAAAATAACAAACTGGAGGGACTGCATCAGAAACCGGCCCAAATGGAAAGAATTCGTTGAGAAGGCCAAAACTTCCATGAAGTTGTAGTGCCTTAAGAAGAAGAAGAAGAAGGCAGAGTCCAACTTACAGATCATCTTTTATAACTGTTTACCCATGCACCAAATTAATGAGTTAGATATATAAAAAACAACACAAACCTGATGCACTACAAAGAAGTAATTTCTATTACATAATTGATTGTCAAAATTGACAATAAAAAGTAAATACCAGATCATCATAAATGGTGACAAAACCTCCTCTGTCCTGGCTGTATGACGAAACTGCTAGAAAGGGATGTTTCTCATGCCATTCCAAGTTGATATTGATACATCCTGGATCTGGACTCTGTACCTTTGAGTCAAAATATAACGACATCCTTGCCTAAACAGCAAAAGAACTATATTAGCTGATTATTAACAAACAGCAATTAGCAAATTTCGTTTGAAATAACTACGAGAATTTCAAATGTTTATTAATGTTATGAAAACATAACCTAACATCTGAGCACATAACTTGTTTAAACACAACATTTCCTTAAAAAATGATGAAATTTATATCAAATGATACAGGTATGTGTATTACATGGTCTCAGTCATAAACGTTACAAACTTCGTTTACTGCAGTAATTTTAAAAATAAACAAATCTCATTAGCGGTGACTAAATTTACCTGCACCAAAATTGCACTCAGACCCTTCAAAACATTTCTTAATGCCTTACGTTACATGTTATCAGAAACACACTTAACTGGAGAGATATATATCTCTCATTTTATTGTGCAAAGGAAGTAATACTGGATCTAAATGAACTCCAAACATTGAACCTATTGACTATGCAACTCATCATACACGATTTTCCCACCAACAGTACCCTACAAATGACAATGTTTCTACAACGTCCAAAATTATTTCTCTTCCGTACCTTTAACGTCACATTTGAGGCTTGAAGATTCGTATTTCAATAATGTTGTACACATACAACAGATTTCTTTTCATACAGAATACACATTATTCTACGGCAATCGACATTGCAATCTATACGGAATACTCCATACCACACCGCGATCCGTCTGTAGGGGTTATCCATGAACAGTTCTACATAGTACAAGCAGATGGCATGGGCAAAGGAATGTACTCTGCCATCTGCATGGCGTATTGACGACAATGACATGAAAGAAGCGGCTTTTAGTATGTACGCATTTCCAATATCATGCAGAATGAGCATACACTTCCCGTGCATCTGCGCAAGCGGAGTGTGCTGAAAAGGGAAAGTCACACGCATGAATTAAGCGGTATATGTGACCTCCTTCACATGGCTGTAGAGGTTGCTTCCAGAACGAACTGTAACCGTTTAGTACAACTGCACATTCATTTTGATTTCTACTCTGATATACATACTACTTCGATAAGTGCACAGAGACTTTTCGCTCACTCTCTAGCAGCACTAACAAGCAGGGTCCTCTGAAAAGTCGGTGCATATCTACCAGACCACATGATGTCACATTCCAGGAGAGTGACCATAGTCACCGCTGTGAGAAATCCCAACTATAGCCAGTGGCGTACCCAGGAGTTTTGTTCGGGGGGGGGG
>Ga0209629_10000548_pt1 | contig 20735 bp, 12 predicted proteins | sample TergutCu122P5_FD_187286 | JGI IMG/M metagenome (GOLD analysis project Ga0209629, IMG submission 187286) | Cubitermes ugandensis P5 segment gut microbial communities from Kakamega Forest, Kenya - Cu122 P5 (SPAdes) (version 2) | ecosystem: Host-associated > Arthropoda: Insects > Digestive system...
TGTCCTCCTGAAGATGAGCAAGGTACTGCTCGAAACTTGTTGAGGATTATAATGTAACATATATATTGTTATGGAATAAAGGAAGTGTGCATTAAGTTGGTAACTTGAAAATTGTCTGGCTGTATAACAAATGGAAAAGCTCTCTAATGTTCAGTTTCATCAAAATCCGTTCAGTAGTTCTCGGATTGTTACTGGACGAAGCACAGTAATTTTAATAGACCCTTCGCAAGGACACGAACGAGCGTAAAAATAAGCGTAGTCTCTAGAATTATTGTTTCAGAGTGTACCGAACCTTAAGATGAAAACTGACTGTACCAATATAGTAGGAGAGAAACAAGGACCCGGGCGTGAAGCTGACCAGTCACTCTAAGAGACAGATTAAAAATCCTTGAATTGTACTTTAGCTTCATGACGTTGCATCTCATTAAAATTTGGACTAATTATACCTTTTACGCGTCTTTGCAGGGCGAATAGCGACTACTTACCTTGTCATGCCTGTCTGTCCGTCCGTCCGCCTCTCCGAATACAACAACGCCACTTCCGTCCGACAGGTTTTCGCACATTTTTCTATTTGGACACTGCAAATATTTGTCGAAAAATTCCGATTTCGGTTAAAATAGGACAAAATAACAGACGCTTTATACGAATTCAATTAAATCTTTGACACCTTGACGCGGCTGTTTGACCCAGAAGATCTTACTGAATTCTGTCTCCGCGATCGCTTCAAAACTTACTTTATTTGAAGACCTACAAGATGTGTTATCTGCTGAGGTATGGCCTGAGGACGAGGAAACATTTAAAGACCAAAACATCTCACCATCTGCGAGACAAGTACAGGAAACAGGACAAGTGTCTGAAATACTAAATATTGTCGTTTGCGAGAGAAGTAAAATTAATACGGTATCTGGACTGGTACAAGATAAGGACAAGAAGTAGTCCTATGGCAGTGCCAGAGAGGCCGGAGAAACCGTTGAATATCAAAACGTATCATTCCACTCGAAGAACAAAAGAAATTAGTTATTTCGTTTGGACTGAACTGGAAGCATTCACGAATAACAGGAAGACTTAGAATAATAGAAACAATTACCAAATGAATAACGCCAAACGTGGTAACCTTTCCCGACATGCCTAACAATTTATTTTTAGATGAGGGAGGATGTAAGGAAGGTGACTTAACATTCACGGGTGAGCTGGGTAAACATGCTAATGCGTTACGCATTTAGACAGTGAGACTTCTCAAATCTGGTTTCAGATAAAAACTGTCTTCTTACACTGGCTGCCTTGCATACTGAGGATGAGTCGCCCCGGAAGCGATCCAGACTCGTCGCGGAAGACATCGCAGATGCGCGAGCTGGAACTAAAGGAGCGATCCTCCAAGAGTCTCCTCGCTAATGTGTTGGACATCGACGATGATTTCAGACACCACGCAGGCACACTCCAGACGTCAGGCGCGGTTTCTACAGCAGGATTTCTCAGAGGTGCTCATACACACCATGATGATGGAGGAGGAGGTGGTGGGGGAACACTGCTCCACGGGAGTGGTGGGAGTACTTCGTGCCTCGGCCCTCACCGAGAGCTTACACTCATCCTCAAGGAACTCCGCGTGATTACAGATAAGTTGAGGAAAAAGGACGAGGAGGAGGAAGTGACGAATGACTGGAAGTTTGCGGCAATGGTGGTTGACAGACTGTGCCTCATCATCTTTACACTATTCACAGTAATTGCAACTATTGCAGTGCTCTTCTCGGCGCCACACATTATCGTCACATAATCGGCGTTTGTTACGTTTGCTTATTCCGTAGTATTGATAATAGTGAACACCTGACAGCAGCATCACACCAAATCACGTAGAAACACGTGATGCTGCAGACTAGACAGACGGACCTACGAAACAGGTGACGCAGACATGACGTTTACCAGTAGGAAGATAATAAAGGATTTTAGGAATACATAGTAAAAAAGTTGAAACTAGAGGAGAGTGTTATTTATAACCCAAATGACTCTCAAATTAGGCAGCATCTGAGCTTGCGCAATACAATGACTGGTTGTATTGTGAAGAGAAGTGATATGGGTTACGAATCGCAGTACAACGATTGGTTGTATTGTTGGCTACAAAAGAAGCAAACAATCCAATGACTTGTTCATAGTTATAAATAATTATAGCTTCACCACTTCAAACAAAAGTGTGTGGTATCTACGAATCGCAATACAATAAATTGAAGTTGTATTGTTGGGATTTCTCGAGAACACACAATACAATAACTAGGTATTGTTGAGCTTTGAGAATTTTGGTTGTGAATAAATGGTTGATTGTTGTTTTACATTTTATGAACGGGTTATTCAAATGATTCTTCCGCGCATTTATATTGCTAATAACATGTAAGGACAATGTTAACTGAATCTTTTTTGTGAGGCTATTCAATCTAGTCATCGTTTTGATGACCTTTTTAATAGGTACGTTTTTTATTGAAACAATGAACTAGGAATTGGTATATAATATAAATACCAGAACAAGTTAGTAGGAAAATTCATAGGCGATGTTTATATTGTATCTAAACATCACAGTCTGTAGTTACATTCTAGTGACCTGCGTTATGAAGTTATTCGCATTCTTTTGTAACGAGAGTGAAAATGAAAGGTAATTACACATACCATCAAGTTAAATGTGAAACCAAGTGATTAAAAAATTTAACTTACAATAAACTGGACTATGCACTAAATCAAGAAGCTTCCGCATTAAGTGAAAGTTTCGCATGTGTTACGAGTTGTTAAAGGAATTATATCTTCTCTAAAAACCAAAGTTCAAACCTGTCAAATCTTCACTGTGCCTGTCCCACACACAGTGTGACAGTGTTTCGTCATGTTACATTTTCGTGGCAAAGTTTTCTTGTCACCAGGGCAGCCATTATGTCAGAGAATATCCTGGTTTAAATATTTTCTGATATCTGATTGGTTGACTCTGGTAAAAATGGTATTTGAAAGTTTTAGTTCATATCCTTATGTTCTTGTCTGCTCATAAACAATGGAATGTTAGCATTGACTATCAAAAAGTGACTCTGTTTTGTAAATCATGAATATTAAAGTGGAAGATGCAGTAGCACATAGAGTAAGTTGATACACTTGTGAGTAAATCTGCAAGTGAATTCTTTACCTTTGTCCAATATCGTGTCACTGTTGAAACTGACAAACCAGTTTTTTGCCCATTGTGACCTCTAAACTTGTTTCACTGCTCTGTATTATGGGGTATGGAAACTGCACTGAGCAAAGGGATGACTGTGAACTGCTACTTAAATCAACATAGCTGATGCTGCACTATCACACAGTAAGAAGTGTGTGAGAGACATGTATGTCCTTTTTCCCATTTAACTAGAATATTAACAAATTCCTGCTCCAAAAATTAAATTAAAATTAATTTCTGATTGATGCTGATCCATGCTCAATATACAGTATATCTTTTAATTCAATACTCCGAAACACGCTTCCTTCTCAATTTTAATACATTTTATTACTAAATAAAATTACTAATCTTTAAAGCTTGGAGGTTACTATACGTACCACCTGCTTAAATATTAAAAAACCATGTACTTATGAGTTTTGTATGATTTGCAGAAAAATGGAGCTACCATATGCCCACACAGCATTAACCAATTTGTTTTTGTAATAGAGACACAGTATCTCCTCGAGCTAGGGACTGAAATTGAAACATTATGTATTTTAACTTTAAGCTTTAAAGGGTTAAAAACTGTAAAGCTATGGAAACATGTATAGAAAATAGCCAAGTGAATTTATTTTCAGTCTATCAGGGGCGGTGTTATAGGTGGTCAGTAGAAACGTAAAAGTGCCAGTATATTTCTTACAATCCCAATGTTTAACTTGGAAAATTAAATCTGAAATTACATCTTTAATTTATCGTGACAGTAACTACTTGCTTAATGTTGGCATGTTCTAATGTGAGTGACGAAAATATGCCTTGGTCTTGTCCAAACAACTTCATAGAGAATGTTATGATACACAATGCCTGTGTAAGGTGCTTAGTATAGCAAATTAAAATAGTTGAAAGTAAGTTACTTAAAAATTAATTCCTTTCTTCAGATCTGTCTGAAATTACATTCATTTATTGATGAGGGTAGCAGGATTAAAACAAGACATAAACATCCACTTACATCCTCCTATGTACCAAACATATTTAATAAGTTATACAAGCTCTCTGAATACAAATTTTGTCAGTTTATATTTTGACTGCAGGCACCAACGTCACTGGTCAGTGATTCTTCTTATAATCCAGGCTTCAAACTACTCAAGCATGTACTTCCCTATTCTAAAACTCATGCATAATTTTGGAACAATGAGAATTGAACATGTTTGTTCACATGGGGATGTGAAAGCAGATTCTACACCTCATATGTCATAATGTGACTTTTTTGGATGTGGCATTTCTTATCCTCATTGGTACCATGGTACCGATGAAAAAAAAGCATGCACGTATTTCATATTCTAGCATCCAGACAACTAGAAACCATACAGGGCTCAACAGCAGGCATCTTTGGATATTTATCTCACCAATAAATAGAATTTAAACATACGGAGCTAAGATATTATGTGGAAGTAATGAGTGTTTGTAATGAAAATATTATTTATTTATATGAAAGGCAAAGGAGTTTTTCTGTGTTGAATGTAACACAAAATAGAAATTACAGAATTCAGTTTACATCTTACTTTGCGATATCACTGGAAAATATTCAAAATTTTAGTAGTAATTGATGGCACTGCCATTATAAGTGTCTGACTTAGCTTCATATTACATGTCCTGGCATTATGTCAATCAATTATTTGAAAAATCGGCATGAAATATGTTTCCTGTAACCCGCTAATATTCTCACTTTTTATGAAGAAGTTACACATTGTGTCAATTCTCTGAAGCTCTTCCATCATCCATTTAATATTATTAGATTTATATTGTATTGTGAAAGTAAATACGGGTTGGGGACCACATTCCCACTTCCTATATCTGAGACTAAATGTTAACCACTGACATGTGCACAGATGTGAATAAATTAATTACAGGCTGTGAGAAACCACAATTATCTAATTAAGTTTTTGTCCACATTTTGGACTTCTATAGAATAAAATTAGATACGTATTTATTACCTAAATTTGTAGGAGAAAGGGAATTTGGTACGAAATTCTGGCCAATACAAGACAATCAACATAAAATTGAAATAAAGTATTTTTAATGTCATAATTACCATACAGAATTAATAATTTGGATAGCGAACACACACTCTGTAGATGTTTATATAAATTCAGATTATGTAACACCCATACCACCGCCCTGAAAATTAATAGTGATTTTTTATTTACTTGTTAAAGGGGAGGTCCAATTAAAATCTATGACTAGAGAACATTTTAACTTTTGATTTAAAATGTAATGTAAATGAAAGCATAACTAAAAATGATAACTTTGTCTGAAGCCCATAATGTATTAAACATTTAATATTTACACAGCAGTTGTGACTAAATATAAACCCATCTTTAACCGTAAACATCTTATCATTACAAATAATTTTCATTTACAGGTTTTTTTTGAGTTCTTACAATAAATAGGAATTATTTTCTGAACACCCTGTTCAGTAAAGGTTCTGTTCCATTTGGAGATACAAATCAGATTTATAATTTGTATTTAGAAGATGTTTGTGCTGCAACATGTTACATAATTATTTGTATATTGAGTACAGGGAAAATATACATCAATGTCCAGACACAGCATGATTTCAGGCTTCTGCTGCAGTGTAAATGAGAACTTAGCTCTTCTGGTATCTTACACAGCATATATCGATAGTTGGTTACCGTCATTTCTGAAACACTGGTAACTAACAACCAATCTGTACTGCATAACATCCCAGAAGAACGAAGATTTCTTAATCTTACATTATAATATAACACAAAATATTTTCCTGAACTGAAACAAATATACCAATATTCTGAATAGCAATTTTGTACTTTAATTTTCAAATAATTTGTTTTTAGGTTTACCTCAGCTCTTCCAACTGAATTTCAGAATGGGAACTAAAAATTGAACAATGTACACTTTCTTCTTTGCCACACCCTTCTCATTTCACCATACATTACCAACATGGTGTATGTTCTCTACCTTAGCTTCCAAAGTAAAACACAGGTGTACAATTCAACCGAAAATACACATGTTTTTTAACTCCATTAGCTACAGTCTGTAATTACACTACATAATATGAACATTCTTTGCAATATTATGCTAAAGTATGAGGTACGTGTAATACGTGATTAAGTGTATACATAAATATTAAATTAGTAATGGTAGTTACATTTTGAAGGGTTTTTATGGGCTACAGACATACAAGTTATGGAGTCTAGGACTGGTGCCCTTTCAGAGCAAAAACTAAATCAGTACTGAGAATTGCAATACATTGTATTTAAATTTGTAACTTCTAGTTAAAATGTCTTATTAAGTGCATATAGTGATTGTCTTATAAAACCTATCGACTTTACTATAGATCATAACATGAAATATCTTATGTGAAGAGACTATAATCATTGAATCTCTATTTCCATGCCAATTTGTGTGCCAGATAATACTTTCGTGTGTCCGAGTATCAAGATTTTGGCCGTTTTCATGAATTCAAATAGAATTAAAATACTTTAAACCTTAGTACACTGAACTATGAAAACACAGAAAACTGTCACCCTACTTACTCATAAGAGTCAGTAATGTAATCATATTGTATCACTACAACAGCGATGCATGACTGACTTGCTCCTCTGGCAACAGGCACACAATATAACCATTACAAATGCATTTGGTCATATCACATGTATCAGCATATCATAGTTTGTATTCTATTGCAACTAGTTCAACTTATATTTGAACGCTGAATGTTGTAAAAGTATTGTAAAATTCATTTATTTGATAGAGAAAATTTTCTATTATACACAGTAATTCCAAGTTACAAAATGATCATTGTAATATTTGGTTGCATGTAATGGTCCCTGTCATGTCTGCAATATATTTAGTGCCACAAAAATAATGTTGCCTTTTCTATAATTTAATTTGTTAGTTTTGTCCATACTGCTCCAATATCAACATTCAGAAGCACACCAACTCTTCAGTCGATATCTTGTCTGTATGACAGTTTTCCATATTTGTGTCATCTTTTGATAAAAATTCTGAACATTTCTAGTAAAAGTAATTCTACTCTTTTTTTTTAAAGTAGCCACTTTGAGCTTATTCTGGAAAGGGAAGCACTCAGTTCTTGCACACCCAGTGAACTGACAAAAGTACCTCCATAAACAACAGTATTAATACAAATTAATATTTATCTCTGACAATGAAACTCCACCTATCCATGATTGCAGCATGTAGTTCTAAAACCCACCACTCTTGACTACACAATGAGTTTTTATATCTTTCAGGAAAATGGTAACGTACTTTTTATTTCCTCTTCTTATCATCAATGAAATGAATACTTTTGCCAGATTGAAATAGCAATTACTGAAAGCCACTTTAATTTCCATTGTTACCTCATTCACTTTATATTAGGCAAGTGCAGGTAATGGTATTTTCCTCTTTTCTTACCAAACTATTGAGGTCGTAGTATTTTCAGGCTTTTCACCCAGATTTGTAAACATGTATTATGGAGAGCTAATGTCAAAGATATAGAGCTAAAAGGTACGGAAAATCAGATAGTTTGCAAAGTTTTGCCACTTCTTAACATGTATATAAATAGAATGAAATAGTAACCAACACTTAAGCTTTTGGCAAATAAGACTGCAGAACCTGCCTATTATGCAGTCATTTCACTAGCAGATACAGAGGTATGAGAGCTGAACAGCAAATTGGGGCCTTGTGTTTACTGTACTTTGAACTGCATTGTAAAATTCAATTTAAATCCATAGGGCTTCAGCTTATTATTCTTGTAACATACATGTTAAAAATTGATAATACAAACAAAGTAAATTGTGTGATTGTATCAGTATTGTCTTAACATCATGTGCTACTGTGCAGCAGGAAAAATGCCAGCCATGTAATTTCATAAATTTATGAGTCTTCTGACTTATAAAGTGCAACTTTTCTTGTGTGCAATTTGAGTGATAACATAAGTAGTACATGACAACTGTCATATTCTCAGTTGCATGTGTATATCGTAGGAGTGTTCTAGCTCCAAGCACATAACCAGCTTTCAGTTATATCAAGAAATGTTGCATAAAACAGAAGTAACGTGTCTTTAAGTGAGGTCTCATTTTCAAAAAGACAAGCTTCAATTTTTATATAAAATAATTACATGTAATGTTTTTCAGTTAAAATATTAACATGTTCATGTTGGGCTGCATTTCATGTTTTTTTTCTGCATGTATGAGCATGCTTTTTAAGATTTGCCCAGTTGGCTTGTTATATTTCACTCACCTACAATGGCATAAATTAAAATGTTTACCTTCAAGCAGTTGTGTACAGCTCTTTTACTAAGTTAAATGCAAGATGTAACAGATTGTACATCACACTTCTAAAGGCAGAGAGAAAAATGTTTTAAAGCTTGCACTGACCAATTTGTAGGTTGCTGAGTGGCTCAATGGTAGGTTGAATTAACCGTATGTAGAATTACAGCATGAACGAATTACAAGTTTGTCCATTGTGAACATGTTAATCAGTACTTAAATAATACTGGACAATGTTTGTGTTCAAAGTATGTAATAGAATGTTGCATGTATAAATACATTGCCTAATTATATATGCAATAACAATGAAATCTTTGTTACATTTTGAAAACGACCTTTGTATAAACCTTCATGAATTGCTCCATTGTTGATATGAGAGAAATGTGTAAACTTTCAATAATCTTTTCTCCTCTTCAGCTTAGTTACAATTATATCTTTATGCAAAAGGAACTCATGACATGTGCTGAGTGTAAGTGTGGAAATGTAATGACAGAACAAAAGTGACAACGTTCTAAGAAGTACAATTCCTTTTCTTCAAAATGAAAACAAATAGTGGCCAGGCGGTGTGTAGTCCCTTCTTATTACACAGTGACCATTATTGTCATTGTCCCAGGGTTTCATACGGGCTGCATGAATATTTTACAATTGTACTGACAGGTGTGACAAGGAATTAAAAATGTTATGTGGACAGAAGTTATTGGCTGATAAAGAAACCAAAATGACAGGTCCATGATTTGTAAATATGCAATTTGAAACTTTTACATAGTTATTTTGTGGATTAATCTTATGCCAAAATAATGATAACCATCCGATACACGGTTTCTTGACATTCAATAAAATTAAAAGTTATCACACCCTAAAACTGTTTTCTGAAGATGGTTGTAAATGAAATTGATTTATGTATGATGTTACAGATTTTAATTAGGATAAACTCATTTTTAAGAAGTGTTGTGTCAGATGGCGTTACTTAATTTGACACATGTTAATAATTTTTTAAATGCTGTGTAACAAAATTATTACTTATTACTTATACAACACCACAGAATTATTCATTAATTCAAATGCAATTAGAATCATCAAAGCAGACACTACATTTTTTTCTGTAAACGGTATTTTAAAAAGTCTTCTTAGTTACACATTCATTAATTTAATTTTAATAACGAAAACTGCCCTGTATGGAGTATTTATGCATTACTGCTAGTTGAAGTGGATAACAAATAACAGAATTCTTTAAAAAATCATATTTGTACCAGTCTCAGTGAGTGAAACACAAATCAATTTGTGTGTAAGGCAAAAAAATGTGAGTCTTAGTTTTTTACAGTGGTGAAGACGTAGATGGATCTTCTGGGTTCTTACAACATGTGTAGGGAAGATGTGGGCACATTTGAACAAACGTTTTTAAACAAATTAAATATCCTCCCTTCAGCTGAAAGTATGTATCGATATTTTTATATTTTGAAGGTGGTGCCCCTGCGTAGCAGCTAAAATCCACTTTCCCTCCATTTTACAGTGGTGTAAGCGAACTGACAAACGCTTGGTCGTTAACACAATTATGTCCTGAATTTTAACTAATAATCGTTTTGTGTCTGCACTGTATTTGTACAAGTAAGTTTAATTATGTCATATTATATCACAATAGGTCTTGTGTCTTGTAATGCCTGTATATCTTTTGTAATTATTCCTTGTTTATTATAGCAAAAGGTTATGTTTCGTGTTTGCACGTGGGTAAATTTGAATTTTATAAGGAAAGGGGGAGGGCACATATGAACAGTGTTTAAATGTGCCGTTAATATATCCATGCTTTTACTTTTTATTTTGGAAGAAACTCACGAAGCTTATAACTGCTTTAGGACAGAGAAATGGTTCACACATATCGAAATGAGAGAAATCTGACATGCCAGAAGTGGTTATACCAGAATCCGTTAGAGCTGTATAAGAAATAAGGTTTTCCCTAAGAGTTGTTGCTTCCAGATATGGAATGACCCATACAACACTGTATTACGGAATTTAAAACATCCGAAATGGCGATGAGTGCAGTTGGCCCAATGATTTTAGTTCACGTTACCCAAGTTAGCAAGTTTTCAATGAAAACCAGGAGTTAATGTTCCGTCTGCTGGTATACGATTATGGCAGAATACCAGGGTGTAAATTTCCCAGTAGATGGAATGATAACAAGATTGCAGGCATTGACTGGTTACAGGGCTTTATGAAAAGATGCAAGAACTGTAAGCTTTGCAATCCTGAAAATACAAGTCTGTTCATGGCCACTGCTTTCAATAAAACAAAAGAAATTAAATTTTTGACAATTATGAACGTGCACTTAAATCTTGGGAATTTACTGCTGATAGAGTGTATAATATTGATGAAGCAGGCGTGTCTACCATTGTACGGTCACCTAACATTGTTGCTCAGCTTGGGACAAAACAGGTTGGACAAGCTGTCTCAGGTGAATGAAGAACTGTGATTGCCATGTGTGTGATCATCAATTCCTAATTGGTAAACCTGTACCACCAGTTTTCTTCTTTCCAAGAGCAAGACACCATGACTTACTGATGTTTGGTGCACCACTTAGAAGCATGGGTTTAGTGATAGTCCTGAAAACAGCAGAGTGACTGGGCCTCTATGCTTGAACGTGTGAAGAAACATACCAGGTTCCTCCAAAGAAGATCATGTCATTCTAACAGTGGACAGTCATGAAAGTCATTTCACTCTCGATTCCATTCTTTATAATTTTGTAATTTCCATTCTTTATGCCAGAGAAAATATTATCACCTTAGTGACTCTTCTTCCCCACCACTCTCATTGATTACAGCCATTGGATGTAGGAGTATGGGACCATGTAAAGAAAATTGCATGTGGCACAACATTATTGGATGACTGCTAATCCTGGTAAAGTAATAAAAATCCATAACCTGGCATCATTGACAAATGCTGCATATCAAGCTTCTTTTTCTGCAAAGAATATAACGGCAGCTTTGCTATGTCTGGTATATGGCCATTCACACAACTTGTCTTCAGGAAGAAGATTTTGACCCATCATCTCTTATACCTATGAAGAAAGGGCTTCCTAAGCAAGAGATATCTGTTCCTTTTGCTAGTACCTGTGTAGCATAAGGAATTTTTGGGCATAGCAAATATAGCCTTTCACCAGAAGATGTGCATCCATTCCCAAAGCCAGGACTGAGATGTGACAGAAGACAGAGGAAGAAGTCTCACATTTTAACTGCTTCTCCGATAAAGGGTCACAGTGAACAAGAAGCATTTGCAAGGACAGCTATGAAGAAGAAACATTCCAAAGGGACTAAAAATCACAAAAATAAAAAAGAGCAGAAGAATTCTACATAAAGTCAATTTCTTCTTCAAGTGAATGTGTTTAAAAAATTTCAGTGAGATTACTAAGGATTTATTTCACACACCCAAGACAAGTAAAACTCAAGAAATAACAGGAGATGATTTTGTGTTGATTCGATTTTCTGCTAAGAAAGCTGAGGTGCTCTCTGTTGGGCAAGTTGAAGAAAAGGAAGCTTTCACATGAGAGATGAAATTTATGTGGAGACATGTTGAGGCATTGCAGTTTGTTTTTTCTGATAAAGGTAACATGAGTGAAATAGAAAGGGAAGACACTGTGGCAAAACTTCCACAACCAATTCCTTCAGGATTGTGTGCAATACAACTCTAAAATACTATATGTTAATTTCATAAGGAAAGCATTTTGTAGTCAGAGTAATAATGTACTTTTATGGACATTAAGTTCATTTAAATTCTTTTATTTTCAATAATTTTGTGTTCAGATAGACCCCATGGCTGTTACAGTGTACCCCAGTAATGGGGTATGTTTTTACATGATGAATCATCAGAGATGAATATAAATTGAATAAAAATGTGACTCAATTTTGTGATTTAAACACATTTCAAGTATGTAAGATACCATGCCCTTTCAGCATCATACCATTTGTAATGAATAAAATGTCTTTCATAGGCTTGAGAAATATTTTCTAAATTTTGTTCAAATGTGCCTCCATCCTCCCAAACTGTGAATGGTTTCTGACATTTTGGAGGACTGTCAGTATCACAGTGCACAGGGCCACAATCTTCAAAGAAATTTTACATGTATTGGGTTTACACTAATTAACTTCATTGCATGCACCGATTGGAAATAATTGAGTTTAAAATTAAAATTGATTTGAAATTATTGATTACTTACAAAAAATCTGAAGTTATTATAATAATGAAATCTTAATGGGTAATCACATGAATCAGTACAGAATAGAAGTGTGGAATTTTAAAGACTGTATCCATCATCTCGGGCTCTGCTGATGAAGGTACAGACACGTATTTTGAAATGTTGTAGTGTTGTGTTTCTGCGGTGTAGCCATTATGTAAACAAACCAAATGTGTACGCCAAGATTATATTTTATGTCCAACATGTTTAATCCCAGCTGTGTTATTAAGAAGGAGTATTATTAAAAAGAAGTACAGGTGGAACCGCCAGAGGGTTACAAATATGATCATATGACAATGATGTGTACATTAATTTATGTTAAAATTATAAAATTTATGTTTAAAAACAATGTGTGTTATGTCCTAATATTATGTTAGAATCATAGAAAGGGCTGTTGCTGCTTCTAAATTAGATTAGCGGCACAGAATATATGTTAGGATCAAATAATATCAAAGTATCATTCCTGGACCAGATGCCTAGTCAAATGTGCTATAGTCTTCTCTGTATTGAGGATTTGTGTTCAACATATGCGTAAATGTTCTGTTGAGTATGTTTGAAATTGTATCTTGAAACTTGAATATTTTAACACTGTTTCCCATCTCATTCATAATAGTCTGTTCTCAAAAAGTTTCATAGCCTGTTTGAAAGCAAGTTCTCCAGCCAGTGCGATCTGATGCTTTCTCTATCTTCTCTTTTCCTTAAGGTCATCCAGTAGCTGCTTACATCTTCTTCCTCTTCTTTTCCCCCCTTCTCTCTCTTTTTGTATCTTTCCTTCAATTACGTGTTTTAAAATGCAGTTTCTACACAGGTTGTGACCAATCCAGGTAGCCTTCCATTGTTTTATTGTATGTAGGATGTTCCTTTCTTGACTCCATGTAATGCCACTTCATTTTTCACATGATCAGACTGTTTTCTCCATTCTTCTAAAGCACCACATTTCAAATTTAAAACCCACAATAATCATAAGAATAGTATGTCTGCCTACTTAGCTGGTCTAGGGCTACCTAGTTGGTCTAGGGCTAATATTTTGTTATTACTTGACCTAGACATATATTCAGTGATGTTGATCTACTTTAGAAGCAGCACTTTTAAAACAGCCCTTTATATGATTCTAACACAATGTGAGGACATAACTCCATGTTTTTAATAATTACTTTATAATTTTATGTTTAATTAATTTGTATGTCATACATACATTATCACATTAGTAAACTGTCCATGCTACCACTTGTAATTTTGTATTAAACTCCTAATTGATAACCCATCTGGGCCAGAAGATGTTGGAGAAACAAATATAAGGTTTGGGGTATCCCAACCTCAGTTTACACATTTGGTTGGCTTTAATGATGCTGTTTTGAAACTTTTAATTTTTGCTCCATTCCACAGTAGCTGATCATGCATGAAGACTTCTATTTATTTTAATTTAATTTAATATTTCAAAATATTTGCAGACTGAAAGGAAAGGAAATGATATGAAGATGAAGAAAATTCATTTATGAGGACCTTCATAGTTTGTACCTCTTTCTTGTTATTCCTGATCCATGTACAGCATTTAAATTAAAAAGTTTGAGAAGCCTTGCCTTCAACATTTTTAGCAGGTCAAGGGGAACTGGGAAATAAGGAGCATGCACAAGATACTTTTTAGAAAACCTTCTGAGATAAAAACAATTACTCATGATGGAGATGGAAGAATGTATTAAATCATACTTTGCAGAAAAATGATATAAATTAATGAGGAGCTTTATATTTTTCACTATATATACAGTGCCATTATAATGTTCTAATTGAGGATTTGGAGATGGGCAGGACACATAATCTGCAAGGGTGAACAAGAAACATGCACACAAGTTTGGTTGGGAAATATGTGAAGGAACAACTTTAAACAAAAACACAAATATATGTGAACTATTTTGATTGAAGTGACAATAGTTAAATAGGAACCAAGCATTATTTTATGAAGCAGAAATACAGTATGGGAACATATCAATTTTAATACCTGCTCATATACCAAAACATTTATAAAAACTATCCAGAAGGATCTGCGTAAGAATCCTATATTAAACTGCCTATGAGAACATCTAGTTACCATTAGAGATCCATGCAATTTGATTACAAGTTTTTTGGCTGACTTTCACTTTTATTTCAACCTTTCTTTTAATGTTATTGAAATTATTTGTTACAGAATCATGTAACTTGTTTCTTGTCTTCATATTGAAAGATATGTCCTGAAGACACTCTTATACCTTAGACACTAAATTATAAGTTTTTTACAGGTGCATTAGAATTGCAGCAAATAAAATATTTATTTTTTTCGTATAAATGTGGTTGACCATGTGTTAACTTCTGTATTTTGAGTAGAGACAAACAAAGGGACACATGTGAAGCTCCAAATGCGAAATGAGGCTAAAAAAATTTGATGACCGATTAAATCTGTTGTACACTGCACAGGTATGATTGGTATCAAAGCACTAATGAAAGAATAGTAGAGGGAAGGGAGTATAATACCCTGAGAAAATCTGGCCTCAGTATCATTTTGTCTACAACAAAGGCAACATGGCCTGTCATCAGATTAACATGGGTTTTATTGGTGAAAAGTTAGTGTCTAATAACCTGCGCTTTGCTACAGTTAGAATTCTTTATGAATCAAAATTATGTGCACAGTTCACTACCACATTTGAATTAAAGTTTATAATATTTTTATTATTTATTGCTGTCTAGTTACAAGCATATTTATTTTAACTTTTCCAAATTCAGTTTTAAATGCACATCATCTTATTTAAACTGTGCCTTTTCTTTCTGTCTTATAATTAAAATAGATTTGCACAATACAACAGCTAAAGATATGTTAAATTTCACTCTTATGTTGTATAACAAATTTAGTGCTTGTGAAACATAAATCATTTGTCAGTACAGATTGTACTGGAAGACGTATGAATTCCCAGAATCAAATTAACCTGTTTCTCTGTGACAATCTAATAATCTTCATTTTAAATGTTCATGGTGCTGAGGCTGCTGATGCCTTACATCAGCTGTCTGTAATATTAATGTAAGTTAATGATGATAATGGGTCACCATGAATGACCACACACACTCTTTGTCATTGTTATTCATGTAGATGATATTAAAATTATTAAACACTAAACACAAAAATGTGGACTTGTTACATGCTAGATGAAACGTAAATACCAACCAGGAAATGAATGAACCTCCATTGGTGAGATACTTATATAATGTCTATATTATATGCGTACTTAATACATATACTATTCACTAAAAAAGAAAAAAAGAATAAAATATGTAAAGAAAAATGCCTGTTATTTGAGTTCTGTTTAATTCTTCATTATGTAATAACAAGAAATTCAAATAACTGCAAAGTGAAAATTGACTCTTCAGATTGACTTTATTCTGGAATGTGTGTTAATACATAAACCAGTCTCACAAGAATATCATGTGGCCATTATCTTATGAATAATCAGACTATAATGCTTCTTTAATTATTATTAGGCTACTTCTGCTGTAGATGTTTGTAGGTTCAAATATTCACGATTCTGATTGCATGGTACATATATCTGTAATGATACTGTCTTTCAGGTTTCATCATCCAATTGCTCATAGTGTTGCCCCATAAGAGATTTTGAGAAAAGGTTGTTAATCATAAAAAATGGTAAAAATATATTATACTGTAATTATAATGTAAAATAACAACAATATTATGAAAATATATTAATTAAAGCATACCAGTCTATATAAGGATGTGTTATTTAATGTACACCACAGGACTAATTATTTATATTCTGTTTATTTAAATGATGTTGAATTATCATCTTATTTGTTTCACTGAAAACATGTATTTGCCTATATAATTTGTAGATGTAGCAGCAGACCTGAAACCCATGACACCGCACTTTTTCATTTATTTCATATTTAGTTATAATAGCCTGATAATTTATTGTTCTAATCCACAAGTTTTTTCCATTACACAGTCCATTATGTTATTTCAGACAATTTACCTAGAAAATACAGGACTTTCCTTGGAGGCAACCAAATGATAAATCACGTTTTCACTCTTACATCTAGTATATACTTCTTTGGTTCTGCAAATTCCAGAAGAGCAGATTCCAGTGGTTGCATTGTTTAAATTGCATCTGGCCTTTGGAAGCATACACAAGGGTAACAGTTTCAAATACTGTCCAGAGCAAAGATACTTGTGTGGCTTTTTATTGTACCACAATAATGCATGTTCTCATCACAGTCTATTATACTAAATTCACTGCCATTAATCCTTTCATGTAGAATGCCAGCACCCAGTTTGACTTTAAGGTTATTGAGTTTACTGAGTTGTTTTTTGATATCTATATGAATACTTGTCATTGTAACACCAGTTTTTGCCGACCACAGATTTCTTACATAGATATACATAATTTACATTTTACTGCTATCTCATTTTCCTACCATAAATTCCTACATCTTCTCTCGAATAATGTATGGATTTCCTATCCAGAGCTGAGTGTAGTGGGGCGGTGTGGAGAAACAGGAAAAAGTCTTGCATGAAAGGATTAATGTGTGTTCTGAATGCCTACAAACAAGAAGAGAAATTACTGTGAATTATATTACTTTTTAAAATTTATTCTTATCTGATAGTTTGATGTTAACTCATTTCATTCATTTTCAGTAGAGTGAATGTGTAACTTTGAGTCTACTCTTCTGCAGTTTGCTGCTTTCCACTTGAGGCTGAATTGTTTACTGTGTGGCAACGATGCTGGTAAGTCCTTAAAGATTGTTGACTTGTCCCCACCATACGGCTGTATCCTCCTAGTCTGGCAAACAAGTAGGTAAAGTAAGACAAGAAACGTATTCTTATCATTAGAAAACGTGCGGTATGAGGACCCTCAATGATTACATATTTTACAGTTTATTCACATTTTATATGTATTGTTAAAATGCATACTTGTTATGTTTCATCCTTTGCTCTCTGATGCATAATTTTTTATGGAACAGCGCGGAATAAGTTAAAGGGTTTCAGTGCTGGTCAATTAGATGTATGGAAGAAGGAAGAGGCACTGCTGTGACTGGGCTGCCACTTCCTTCCCTGCGTCACATAATTAAGCCCTCATCTGGGCCGGCATAGCTGAGTTGGTACACTGAATATAATGAGGCCTGCCGACCGAGGGTACGGCTGCCTAAAGAGACGGATTTTCTTCTTGTCTGCCTTGTCTAGATCGGCTCTGGAGACGACCAAGCTCTGAATCCAATGTATACCGCAGTAAAGTGACCGGAGATGAAGATGACCCCTGTCTTCAATCCAATATCGAGGTTAAGAATGTGTGGAGCTATATACGAGTATCCATCCCTCCATATGTACTGAAGGCGTGATGATTAAGTAAGCACAGGCACAACAATTTTACGTTATATGTAAGACCCCAGTTAACCTTCAGGGTGTTCCTAGGTAAAGTCTTTCATTTACATACATTGTATGAAATACAGTGCTGACAGTTTTATCTTTTATGAGTGATGTTTGGAGTTGGTTGCTGGTACCCATTTACAGAGGAGTTTATGGAAAATGGAGGTTATGAAGCTCCTACAATACCAGACAAGTAGGAAACCCGCTTTCCCATTAATTTTGTGAATTATGCACAAAATAAAATTGCCTTAACATGCAAAACACGCAACATAGATTACTAAATTACTTGTTCTACTATTAAGTTCCTGTATCAGTCATAGTCTACGTGTAGAATTTATTACAAATAGAAGTCTTTGAAAGTTAAGAGGATTTTATACATCTTAAGTAAAAGTGAGCCTAGAGGACATGGCTGCTGTTTCCAGCATGTAGCAAGAAGGCGAGTTTTTTGTTCAATGTTTCTACTGTGAAAAAGACGGGCATTTTTGTTTGTTTGTAATGTATGCCGACTTTCATGACGGTACTATCACCATCTCCTCCCTCGAATTCGATATTTCCGCCTGCAGTTTGGTACGTAGGCTATTTAAAGGCACTTCACGGCTTACGTGTACACGACTGTTACGTTCCGGAAGGTCCTGAAGTCGAATTCATGTAAGTCGGAATTGAGCACACACGTGTTGATTTATATACATTTATACAAAGGACTCCAGCTGCAATACAAACTCGAACACAATGGAACCTGATCGGCCGCAGGATGACTGCCCCGCCGCCTGTGATATTGCCCAGCAGTATTCTTCCGCCAGCTGCTTTTCAATAGGTTTTCCTTTCCATAAGAAAAAAATTCGGCACCTTTCTAAATGTTATTTCAGTTGTTTAATGTCTTGAAAACTGCGTAAGTCGGGGAGTGTCTGTGAAGTAGATTAACGAATAACCAAAGTATGTGGAAACACATTTTTTAATGTTAAGTATGAAGTCTTGAAACTCATAAATTTAAATTGTATTATAGCACGAGGTAATATTGATTGAATAAAATGCAATTCAGTTATAATATTAATATTCTGAATGCGTAGAAAATCCAGGTTTTGCGTCAAAATGTATGGGACTGTGCATATATTCCGTGGCAAGAGGGTCCTTGTCTTCACAGCATGACGCCACCTCAGGTTGGGGAGGGATAAACAGCCTCTAGATATGGTGGGTAGAAGCAGCTATGTTACATAAAGGGTCTCCGATAGCCGACAAGGGTGGTCCTCCAACTGGGGGCGTTGGGCGAGGTGCTAATGACACCTCACCGTAAAAACTTAACGATGTTACGAAACATTCCCAAGGTCTCGGACTGATCCTTTGCTACAGGGACAATGCAAACTGTGGTTGGATTGATCTTTCAGGATAGGGACAGATGGCGGGCGTTTGTGAATGCGGTAATGAATGTTCGGGTTTCATACAGTGCGATGAATTTCTTGACTAGCTGAGGACCTTTTAGCTTCTGAAGAAGGACTCTGCAGGCTGCTGCAAAAGATAAGCTGTAGCCATGTCATGTCACTTGGAATTTTTCCCTAACTCCATTATAGACCCTTCAGACATTATTCATATAAATAATTCACAGTGTTTATAAAGCTGTCTAGTAAGACATGAGCAAGTCGCAACTTTCATGTGTTATTTTTCAGCTAAAGGAGTGTAGATTTTATCCAGGCCAAACGAATTGGTCCTATGGATGCTGAGGAATATGGTGCTTGATACTTCCCTCTTTATCTCTGCTGTTGTAGTTTCTTTCAATCCCTGGTTCAGACCGCTTAGCATTATTTCTGATCGGTCATGCGCAGCTCCCCATAGCTCCGCACGTGACAAGTACGGGTACCCGCGTGTTTCCAGTTCGATTGCTTGTTAGAACTCTCAGAAGAGCTTCATAAACGCAATGTTTTAACGAGGCTTATTCTAGCGAGGCGTTGCTGCAACAATACTTGTTGCGGAAACTGTACTTCAGTTGTTTCTTTCCATGCGGTGAATCGCATGTGCTTTTCCCTGTGGTGCATTAGGCCGTCGTTATTCTTGTCTTTTTCCTTTGCATTAGAGTACTGTGGTTACTGCTTATTGCTTTTGTGCCGTCACTTTTTACTGTTGGTGCTGGAAGAATTTTTTTGTTTGTTGTTAACTAGTGTACATTGTTAAGTGTGGGTGTAAGCAGACATGTGGCTGAACCAGGTAAGGCACACATAAAAGCCAAGTTTTCCTAAGATTTTTGTGCTTTATTGCTTATTAAGTGTAAGTAATTAAAACTGGTTAAAGACAGGCGTCTGTATTAATGTTGATTTAATCATCACGGTGAGAGTATAGACTTTTTCTAATGCAGATGTGTTTGAAGTGCCATTGCTTGGGAAAGCCATCGAAGTGTTTATAGTATTGACACTGTTCTGATGTGCCAAAATAGCGTCCAGCATAAGCCTAGAACTGGGGGATTGGGGTTAGAAAATTAATTCTATCTACATACGAGGGTTGGAACTTTAATAGTGGCAACTATTTATTTACAACTGATACAAAATAGATACATGTTTCGAAGTTTTACTGTCCTTCATTATAGTCACCAGCATTGTGTACAACCCGTTGCCAGCGATGTGGAAGTCGTAGGATACCTTTAGCAGCGCCTGTTGTGTT
>Ga0209629_10000549_pt1:5000-20728 | contig 20728 bp, 11 predicted proteins | sample TergutCu122P5_FD_187286 | JGI IMG/M metagenome (GOLD analysis project Ga0209629, IMG submission 187286) | Cubitermes ugandensis P5 segment gut microbial communities from Kakamega Forest, Kenya - Cu122 P5 (SPAdes) (version 2) | ecosystem: Host-associated > Arthropoda: Insects >...
TACATTTGATGGTTGAATAAATGAACACACAAGTGCAAAGAAGGATGCAAATGGTGATGTATTTCATAGAATAAACAGTTGAATAGTACAGTTACAGTAAGGGCTTATGTTGTGTTGTATACACTGAAGACAGGTATATCACTAATATTTTCAGTCAAAGTGAAAGTTTTAATGTTATGAATATATTATGTGCCAATGTGTTTCATATTTAATGCAAGTCCCAAGCAACATGTTTCCAATGGAGCTGGACTTGTCAGCTCAAGCTGAGATGGATTGAAAACACAAAAACAGGGGTAATCAGACAGAATCTTCTGTCTGGATGGCTGTGAAGAGATTTCCATGTTAATTAAAATATTATAGGTGCCAAGTTATATTATCATAATTATGTAAATAACTGAATATTATATATATGTTGTGTGCATATCTGAAAGTGTATGAGAACATGTGTTGAACTAAAATAAGATGTGTCTGTACTTGTAATGTGTCATTTTGCTTCCTTTTGCCTCTAGTTCAGAAATCAATTCCAGTTCTTTCCAAGATTTTTACTGATGCTAGACACTTTGATCATGCTGTGATGGGGATACAAGTCGTGCAGCCAGTTTATTTCTATAAGACTCTTTTAACTTATTCTGCAGTTTATCTGCCGTGTCATTCACATAACGGTGGCCTTGTCAGGATTGCTTTCAAAATTGAAAATCTGACAGTGCAAAGTCAAGACATAGGGCAGGTGTGCCAACACTGTACAGTGATATACACACCCATGTGTTCTGATATTGTCATGGAGTAGCAACAGTTCTGACATTTTTCTTGTGGGATGGACTTGACAAAGGCAGGCATTCAGTTTCTTTGTTCAGTACAGCAGTCAGAGTTCACTGTTGTTCCCATGCACAAATAGTTAACAAGATAAACACTTTTCTCATCCTTATAGTTATGGTACTTAACACATTTTTGAGTCTTTCTCAGGGATGTCATATGGTGCCATGCCATTGCTTAGTTTTGGGTTCAAAATAGTGAGCCCAGATCATCCCCCATATTCTGCCAATGAATAAATTGTAGGGTGTAATGGGATCTCAATTCACATAAAAAGAAAAAAAAAGTATTTCCAGGTCTATGTGATTACGAAAGATATATGTTCCACACAAATGGAAATTCAATTTTTTCCTGTGTTATAATTGTGAACTTTCACACATTGCTCCAGATTTACTTTACTTTTTTAACCATTAGGAGATGACTTAAATGCTAATTGTATCTTGTAGCTGCCCAAGTTTTTCTGGCTTAGAGTAGACATGTAGATTGTTACCAAGTATACATAGAAACCAGCATAAGGCATGCCATGCCATTCACCAGTACATTCCAACGACCAACATAGTATCCAGTAGGATGTCAAAGGTTAATACAGAAGTTGCCCGAAACATGTAGAGTTTTATGACAGAATAAATTTGGATAATCGGTGCGTCTGGTTGGTTATTAAAAAGAAATCTGTAACGACGCACGGTTATATGAACGTAAATTTCGTTAATACAGCACACTATTTCAGTTCTGTATAGACAAGCTACTTGCTGCATACTTATCCCTGAATATCTGCCTACAAGAAAATCGTTGGTACTCTCGTACATATTGATATTCGTCACTTTTTACTGAATTTTGGCTGCATGGGATTTGTAACATATTGCACCGTAACATACGTAACTTCTGTGTTCCGAGTACACACAAAGATTACAGCAATATTATTTATTTCAGGTTTGTATGGCTTGTGTGAAACATGGCATGGGTTTTAGCATACACTTATCAATGTTCTTGTTGAAGCGTTTAATATTACAAGACGGCATCAAACGTTCGTAATCACGAACTGAAAGTGTAGAGGGTAAAAGCAGAGCTATGGCAACCACGATCATCTAGTAACACTACTAACTGTTCAGCGCGACACACATTTCCTAACTTGTATTTACATTATTTTCTGAGTATATTATACTCGGGGGAAAGAGCCAATCGCGAGCACAGATCATCTAGTTTGGATCCCAGGTTTTCTGTAAATAGGGCTTAATTTTATTACAAGACTCCACAACCTCAAACCTGCATCGACGAATACATTTCTTTGAGACCATGGTCACTGCTGTTAACAAATGGAAAGCGTCCGACCAGAAACACCCTAATTACCAAAGAGCTACAGACCAACCTATAATGCATGCTATGTGACACACCATGTCTTATCATAAATACTTGAATTGTTTGGTGTTTTAAATTTTATTAAGCGACGTATACTGGCCACAGGAAAAACAAATATGTCTGTAAACTAGATTGATAGTTTGTCTACACGTGCTGGTAGTCCATGGTTTTACCATATATTATTGATGTTGCGTACGAGCCATTCCTGGTGAGGTAGTGAGTAAATAGTTTTCTACAAGGCAGAAATTGTAGGATTTGCTTACATACATATTAAAAGTAATACTGAGATACCGGGAATGTCTGCTGTATGTAGTCTTTGATTATCATGTACAACTGGCCAAGGAACCCATCGAAAATCACTGAACGGTGTTCAAGGAAAACAGTTGAAAGTTGACGCTGTGGCCTGTAAAATTTTGGTTAGGTTTGTATGTTTTGAAGCAAATTAAATCATATTATTTATTAGTTAATTGTGACATATAACATTATTGGACATATATTTTCTTATTTTGTTACTGTAACTTGTTAAATCATCTGTACGATGTTGGTCTGTACTCTCTCGAACCTTCAGATTTCATCTTAGGTTAAACAAGTAGCAAATGGAGTCTAACCCACAACGTTGTAATAAACAAAGGTTAGGGATTGCTCGAACAGGGTGTAATGCCACTGTGTCTCCATTGTCTTTTACTTCTGAGGTATCATCTATTCAAACTAATAATTATACATTAAAACAACTGAAATACGAGCTAAGATTTGGCGGTTGTAATAATTGAATGGTGGGTTTTTGCATGATTTTGCTTGCTTGAAGAGGTTAATTTTGTCCCAGTATATATTTGGACTTTTTAATAAAGAATGTATAATAGACGGCTGAGAAGTGTTTTATGTTTTGAGATGCTAAGTTTCACGCCCATTAATTCACAAATTTTCATTTTGATAAAGACTTGATATGTTGAAGTGATTGTGTACGTTGACAGTTTGGGCATAACGAGTTCTGATTTCTGGGGAAAATTGCAAGCAAAGACGGTAGTTGGAACCCGTAGGTGTACATGGGAGAATGACATTAAAATGGGTCTTAAAGAAATAGGGTGAAAGGGTGTGGATTAAATCATATGGCTGAGGATAGTGATGGGTTGTTGTATACATAGTAATGAACCTTTGTTTTCGACAGCTGCAGGGAATTTCTTGACTAATTGAGGAACTGTTTGCTACTCAAGAATAATACTGTTTTGTAGAGTTATTTAGAAACTGAGCAAGAGTATATCCTAGATTTTATGGCCAGTCAAACATGCAGTTACATTTTATGATATTGGTTTGTGCCCAATTTATGTTAGTGACTGATATATTTCTTTTGTAAGTTAGTTAATTTTTGAGAAATGTTTGTATTATGATGCAGTTGTTCCTGATTGTACTTTTCTGGAATTGTCACATACTGTGTAAGCATTTGAGTGTTGTGTGATAGCCTTTAACATTCTTAATGTTACAGATTATGTTGGAAACATAAAATACACAAGTGTGAAATGGCAGAACCATCTGCAGGGATAGAAGTACCAAATTTGGTACGTGCTGTGAATAGTTCAAACTGGGGAGGTCCAGGTGCTGCGGAAGGTGAAGTGGTTTGTGGCATAGGAAATGACTGTGTGATATTTCCTAATACAAGTGCTGTCTCCAGCGTGCCTCAGCAACAGGGTATTGAAGTAGTGCAGTATGCTTTCCCTGAACAGGATTTTTTGGACATCCAAGTTACCGAGGAAGAAGTGATAAGTGAAACATGGGATAATGGGCAGCCAATAGATGATGAAAGGTAGGGAAAGACTGAGTATTAATATGTATCAGTAGCATTTAAAATTAAATAATATTAATCATTTGATATTAAAGATGTGATTGAACTGTGTCATCTATAGATGTTAGTGGAAATAACAGATTTTAGCCCTTCTTAGGTTGTCATACTCGAAGTATGCATCTGCAGAATTAAAAAGGAAGACATATGTAGCAGTATCCTACTCCACTTGTCTCCCAAAATTACAGTGGAGCATATAAGATGTCATGGGACAATTGTAAATATAATGAAGGCAATAAATAATAGTAATTATATCTATATGTCATGTAACTGGAATAATTATGAAAGCAACAGACTGTCTTGGCAATATGGGAGTAATGAACAAAAGTTGTTATATCTACTTTTAGCTGCCAAAAGATATTACCTACTTATTCCCTATGTTTTAAAATTATTATAGTATAAATCTCCCATAGTGTAGAGTAGAGGTATAGCTATACACTTTCTTTAAATTTGAAACTAGATGGGTGTGTGTGTGGTCATCGCCATGCCCCTTTATCCCCAGGAAAGGATCCTGGTACCCATTATACAGGTGGCTGGTCTGGATGGGTGTGGAAAATCTCACCTTCACCAGGCTTCCATCCCTGGACTGTCCAGCCGATAGTGAGTTGTGACATATGCTTTTCAGTGCCTTTATTTGTGACACTTCCCCAAATCAGTACAAGAATGCAAAGAAAGTGCTGAGCAGTTTGACATACAGTAATGATTTCCACAGTACTTAGATTTTATTTACATGGAACTTACACAGATTTTGCCATCAACAGGAAGTGGCCATACATTTCAGCTGCACACTTTTTCTCAGCTTAGTAATTGGTAACATTGAATACAAATGTGAATTTATTTGTGTGGGGTAGGAACTACTGGATGGCTTGCAGGTGGAGAATATCAGGTAAAACAATTTTATCCCTAACTTCATGAGTCACTGAGTATTTCTAGACTGTGAGGTGTCGGCAAAGCAACAGAGTTTTAAATGGAGAAAGGAAGGAATGAGGTAAAGGTATGACTTTGTAAAGAAAAGGAAGAAAGAGGTGAAGGATGAAGCTACAAAAGAAATGTTGAGTTTCAGGATAAAGAAAATTTATTATGTCACAGAAAGTTTATGTAGTTTTCCAAGGATTTGTAGTGGTTAACTGTAACTTTCTTTTACTTGTTTTGGTACAGTCAGCACTTGGTGGAACTGAAGGTGGCATGCAACCCCACAACAGAACCTGATGAAATTGAGATACCATTACCACAAGATCAAGATGCGTACACAACAATGCGTCCCTATCCTTGTGATTTCTGCAGTCGACGTTTTCGTAAAAAAGCAAACCTAATGACCCATATGTTGGCCCACCAGACAGATCGTCCATATGGCTGCAACCTTTGTGGTGCTCGATATCGTCGCAGATGTGACCTTATTAGTCATATGAAAATCCATGCATATGCTCCTGGACATCTTGGTAGTGATGATGAGGAGGAAGGTGTTCCCACAAGTAACTCACATGATCATAACAATACTGTTTCGATGAAGGGCAGGAGAAAGAAAGTACAGTCAGCAGCACCAAAGAAACGGAAGTGTATTACTGCAACAGCCCAGAGTAGTAGCTACATGGAAGAGAGTGATGGCCCCAACTTTAAAGATTTCAAAAGATCCAACAACAGTAATAGTTCTTCTCGTAAAAAACTTGGGAACAGTAGTAGTGGAAGTTACAGTTATGTTGATGAAGATATGAAATTACTGTCTCAGCCACCTCCCTCTTTTACACCTAGCATGGAGCCACAAGAACCTGCCATGCCTCGCTGGCCTGTCATTGACGAAAGTCGTCCGTATGTATGTCAGCACTGTGGCGTCGGTTTTGCACGTGAGAAGGCGCTTGCTTCACATGCAAGGGTGCATGCTGGAGACAGCCCATTTGAATGCAATACATGTGGTGAGATGTTCTGGGATATTGGGCTGCTGAAGGAGCATTCACGCATTAAGCATGCTGGAAGAAGTCGAGATGAGCCTGACGTTTCTGGTCCATATACAGGTGATGATCGGTTTGGAGAGTTCCACTGTGAGACTTGTGGCCTTGGTTTCCATCGACAGGATCTTCTGAAACGTCACCGCAGGTCAGTATGTTGTGTTAGTCCCTCACCTCTTAACCATTAATTGCATAAAATCTGTGGAGTAACAAATGTGTTCCCAGACTGGCAGCTGCACGCAATTATATGCTAACATGTTACACATAGATTTTCCATTTTTATTACAAATGTTCGGTACAAGTCACTGATGAAACGTTTGTTTATTGTTGCCACTTACATGTAAAGGAACTTTTCTCCCGTTTAAAGACCTAAAGCTTAAAAGCATATACAACTATAGTTTTATGCTTTGTCTTGTATTGGTGTGGAATTTTGTCTCACAGAACTTTTTAGAACAGTATTAAGGAGAATATTCTTGGCCCTAAGAAACAGTAACAGGAAGATGGAGAAGGTTACATGACAAGGAACTGTTAAATTTTTGCTATTTACCTGTTAGGATGGTTGGAAAGCCATAGAGGCAGATGCAACTGAAGAAGATAATAGTACAGTTAATCTTATATAAATAGGGTATCAGCTGGACTGAACTGGTTTATGGTAGGAACTTTGTGATTGTAGTGATCAGGAGGTGCAAAAATCCCAGGTGCCAGGTCGCTTGGGCAACTAAATTTCATACAGTGACACTGTCTGCAGTTCGTCATTAAGGAACTTGTTTCATGTCACCCTCCTGGCACCTAGAATTTTGGGCTGGCTCCTAGATTTTTGGCAAATTTGTGCATTTATCTAGTAACAAACATCCACAGTTCATACAGTAAGTTAAAAAGGCTGTGCAGTGGCACAGGCAGTATCTGCTCTGTCATTAGGGAGATCTGAGTTCAGTCCCAGGCCAATTCCTGTGGAATGTGTGGTGGGCAAAGTGGCACTAGGGACAGTTTTTGCTTGCTAGTATAATTCCACTATGTTCCATACTTCTTCATTCATCCATCACTGACACTACATAATCTTAGTGGTTTACAGAGTTGTTAAATAACACACTTAAAAGAATTTCATAAATACAGAGAATTTTTTGACCAGCTGAGTAACTTAGTTTTTCAGAATGAGTGTCCACCATGAAATGAATGAACAGGCTGATAATGAACAGCTGAATTATAAAATAAAGGCGGTTTAAAAGTTTCTGGCAGGGGGTAAGACAGGTGGTTGTATTAACCACTTGAAAACTCATAGATTCATTATGGTTTTTATTTTATTCACTTATGCGTGCATGAAATATATTCTGTACCAGTTGGTATATTGCAGTGACATATAGTTTGGGACCTCTGTTTGTGACACTAGGCTTCCCCCCTCCCCCCAGATTATGCCATGATAAAGTGAAGTCCTGAACAGTAGTTTACCACATCTTTTATCTTGAAAGGAATGCAGTTTGTTTATTCAGAGAATTTACACTCTTTGATTTTGAGTTTTAGGCTTATTCACATCCCTGTAGAGCACCTGTTATATTATCCTACTCACTCATTCACTCACTCACTTTCACACTCTCTCTCTCTCTCTCTCTCTCTCTCACTCTTTCTATTCATAACTATAGAAACCTGAGAATAGATGGACAGATTTTCACTAATTATGTTACTGGAGAATTTCACAGAAAGTGTTGAGCCATATCTGTTCTCAATTAGATGGAACAATTTTAATGGCTGCATTACCTGAAGACCTAGATGCCTTTCCCCAGCACATAATTTGCTTTGTGGATGCTGCATGTACATGTATTTGCATTCCTTCTGTGTGAACATCTACATTCACATCCGTGCTGTACCCTCGTGCAAAATTTAGATCTTGCTGAGATTGCCAGGGTGTGGTTAAAATGCAAACTCCGGAACACCGGATTTTTAGAGTAGCAAATGCAGCGTAATTATGCTGTGCCTACATTTCCTAGCTCATTTAGTTCCAGAATGGAGTTCCAGCTTGGAGACATTTGTCAGAGATGTTTCATGTTATTATGAATATGTCAGTGTCACATGTACTATACCATCTCTTGACATAATACTGCATATAGTTTTAACTTGATACAGACACAAGAGCTTGTTGTGTCCATTGGAGACCCTGATGGTTGGACTTGCAAAATCTGATACACCAAACAAGTTCTAATATGGATATCTTCTCCCAGATTTTCTCAAAATCTCCCTTGCCAGAGCCAAGCTCTTCTGTATAGATATAGATATATGGGCAGTGCGAAATGTTTTGTGAATGTGCCTAGAAGCAAACAACAAGGTTAACTGCTGTTCCTGTATGTGCTGTACACTGTACAGGTTGTGAGCAATGGCTCATTCACTCAGGATGCGCGTTTGTTATGAAAGTTTAGGGTCATGTGTGTGTGTTTGTGTGTGTGCATGCACACATTTGCATTCACTGTCACTTATTCCAAAGTCTGGTGATGGAAGCACTTTTGGTTAAAATAAAGACTGAATTGTGCAAGGATAGAAAATGCATATTCTCAGCTACAGTGGGGGAAATTATGTGCATAATATTGTACTTGGTTAAATTATTTGTTTGAAGTATTTCTGTAATTAATTATCTACATTTCTGAAACTGTGATATAGGAATACTATTTATCATGTCTAAAATGTGTAACACACGTTTAAGTCCAGTTAATTTAAATACTAGCCCATGTATGCCTATGGTAAAATGCAAATTGGGACCCTTTCCCAGTTAGGATACCATTCAAGTAGAGATGGTAAGTGAATTTTTATAACAAGGTTTTCCCTTTTGCCTCCCCTCACCATGAAGGCATATAAGGAACATGTTATTAAAAACTTAACACATTCTAGACCTTAGCTGCTTATCCAAATAAAAATTCTTTTTACTTTTGGTTTTGTATTACTGACAAGTGAAACAGCATGAGGTAATACAACAGAGATATGTAAAACAACCTGTGTATGAATGTAATACATTTTAAACAGATTTTATTATATAGATTTTATAATAATGACATCCTGCATGGTGCATGATCTGCAGTTGACATTTGTCTTCATTAATGGTTCTCCCTGAAGATGATACAATATGATCTGAACGTGTAGGAGGTGTAGTAAAACAAAAGAAAGCGCTGACTAATTGTGTATATCTTTATGGTCTCTTTTCACCCCTGTTGGTTGTATAATGCTTGAAAAGCAGTTAAATTACTTTTAACCTGCTCTTGACTTCTGTACTCCTGCCAAATGCTGACATCTTTATTTTCACTGTTGTGTCTCTTTATAGAAATTGTTGTAGGCTTTGAACTTTTACAATTTTGAATGATTTTCATATTTTCAAAAGATCAAATGTCCATTATTTCTTCATGACTTCATTACTTTTCCTCTCTAGTTTTGTTCTGATGTAAGATGCAAGACAGTATTTTAGAAATGGCTTCATTAACCTTTGCAGGCTGTAATCAATCTGATATGTTTTCTGTGTGTGCACATTTATAAGATTACACATATGTTTGCAAAAAGATGCTGTGGTAGCTTCTGTCAGCCATTGGGATATCTCAGAATTTTTTCCAAGGAACTGTACAGGTGTAGTTTCAAAAACCATGTCTCAACCATGTACTTACTATTAGATGTGCTTACAAAGTGTTTTCAAGAGGGCATAACATTAGAAGTGATCATGGTAAGTACTGAAGACAGTTGTGCGGAAATGTACAGAAGTGATAGGTGTTAGATTGCCAGACCGTAATGTGGATAAAATCTCAGTTGGATCAGGACTTACAGAAACATATCTAGATTGTAGCTGTACTTATGGATCCTGCTTTGGTAGCATGATTCAAGGCTTCCTATCATTGATGACCTTAAGGTAGATACATACTCTGTCAGAACTTGTCTCATCTTACCTTTTTGATATTGCTTCATTTGGCCAAGCATGCAGCTTCAACCCTCAAGCTATAAATCCTTTAATGCTCTCTGAACTAACTATGCCTTAACTGCTCTGCTTTTTGTGCCTAAGACATGGTTGAAATAATACACATCATGGCATAGCCTGTGATATTCCCTGAGCAGTTGACAGGTGAAGTCTGTATTTTGGATTCCAACAGTTGTATTGACATCAGCAGTGAGAAACCTTTCACCTAACTGTATCTTGAGTTGTTTAGTATGTTGACATTAAAAATTATGTTGCATTCTAACTCCATGTTACATGGTCTTTCATGAGCAGTTGGTAGTTACTTAGCTGATCAAGACACATTTTACTGATAAGGATTCAGAATTTTCTTGTCACTCATCACAGAAGCTTGCATTGGACAATATCCTGAGCCAGGCCAGTTCTGTTTGCTTTAAGTTTATTTCAGTAAGATTCACTGTTTAATATATTCTGTCATGTTTACCATGACCGTTCTTCATGAAGTAGTAATCAAAATATATGCCTTTCTGTTTTCCACTGCATGCTTCATTTTCTGTTCATGTCAGGCTCATTGGTTTAGCCATGCTAACAGTATTGTATGAAGAGTACACAGTGTGGAGTTGCTTGGTGTCCCTGTTACTCCAGTTCATTTGTGTCAGTTGTGATATAGCTGAGGGAAATTTATATATGAATGCTACTTTGGATTTCTAAATTTTAAGAAAGGGGTGTTATTTTTGGTGCAGAATCCATGTCAAGTTTGAGCCAAACAGTAGTATGGCAACACACGTGTGTCAGGTGTGTGGTCAGAACTTTCCTGGGCAGAGTGACCTTTTGGCGCATGTTGAAACACATGCACGCTATCAGCCACATCGCTGCATGCTGTGCGGCGAGTGTTTTTTGGATGCACCAGCTGTTGCTGCACATGTGCGCCGACGGCATGCCCGTAACATCCCACCTAATGCCTGCACACTCTGTGGTAAAACTTGTAAAGATCGCCGCTCCCTCCAGAAACACGCGTGGGTCCACTTAGCTGAACGCAGCTTTTCCTGCCACAAGTGTGGGAAACGATTTCACAGTCGTGCACGTCTCAAAAGGTAAGCGTGGTCATTGTTTCATGAAATAATCAATGTTGAATGTTGGGTGGGGTGCCTTGTTGCTTCTCATTAGTAGAGCCCAAAATATCCTATCAATTTTGTTGTGACCCAGGCCACTTTCAGGTGGCCCAGAACCATTCCACTAACTTTGAATTGGCCTAAAGTAATCCTGTTACCTTTCATTTGACTAAAAACATTTCAGAAATGTCATAGACTCTGCAGTTACCCTCTCTCTTGCCTTGCTGTCACATCACAAGTCATGATACAAAGTTGCACCAAAACAGTAAAAACAATGTAGTTACACAGGTTTTTCTCATGCCAGTCACACTTCCATTGTACATTCATTTGTTTATCTTCTGCTTCACCGGTACAGCAAGAGGAGAAAATTTATAAAACTTCATAGTCGACAAATCAGATTATTGGAAATTAAACCTAAATCAGATAGGCTTTCTGTTATGTGATTTTTCCAATTTAAGGGTTTTACATATAACAACAGCTTGAAATGGGCACAGGCATTCCACTTTGCTCTGAAAATAAGAGAGAATAATTGCACTGAGAAAGAATTACATTTGCCCCAGGTGAGGATAAAAGTGATGGTATTTCTGTGAGGAACTGCGTGAGGTATTTGATCACTTCCGTAAGTAGCATGTGAAAATTCTGTTAGGAGATTTGATTGAAAAATTAGTGAGTGAAACTGTTTTCAGAGTGACACTTTTGAATGAGAATCTACATGAAAATGGTAATGATAATAATGGCCACATTCAAAAATTTAATTGTGAAGTTCACAATATTCTTATGTTGAGACATTTATTTATACATTTGGGCCTCTGGTGATGGGAAGATTCACAGTCACATGGATCATATCCTGATAGGTAGGGGATGGCATTCAAGTATAGGCCTACTTGATGAGTCATCTTTCAGGGGCACTGACTGTGATACTGGTCACTATCCAGTCGCTGCAGTGTTTGGGTGGAGATACGGCAAGTAACTGAGCAGCGTAGAAATTTTATACAGCATCTACTCTGATGTTGCAGTGTTTTTTCTTATTGTAATGATAACTTTTTCACTGCCTTAAGCATAAATGTTGTTTCAACGTAACAAACTTCAGTTGCCTAAATTAAGTCAGAAGTCTCATGTAAACTGGTATCTGGAACAGTTTTAATGGAAAATTCATGTAAACATTTGTTCATCTCAGAGCAATAAATCAATCTTTAAAAAAAAAAAATTATACAGAGAGAGTTGATCTCAGGAAGCTAAACAGTGTTGTGGATGTTAGTTAACATCTCAGACATGTTTGTGATGTTGGAGAACAGAGGGAGTGCAAATATCAATAGAAAATAGTAAGAGGAATTATCAGAATCTGAGCTAAAACAGGTTATTGTGAACAGAAGGAGTATAAACCATTGTTTGACAAAGAATTGTCAGGGTAATGAACCTTTGGTTTCTATAAAATGTCATGAATTTCTTGATCAGTGGAGGTCCTATTAGCTTCTGAAGAAGGACTGTGCTCCATAGAGTTAGAGAATTATGTTTCCTATGTAATATGAAAGTAATAATCAGTCAGTCAATCATTTATTATAAATTCATCAAATCCATATAAGGAGACATACGGATGTTTAAGGACATGCATTTGGACTTATCCATTGGCTTAGTTTGTAATATAACTAGTTGGGTTATGAATGCAGAGCATAACATTTCCAGCACATTTTTATGTTATTTTTCCAAGGTGTGTAACTTTAGTAAATCAGGTGGCCACAGTAACAGTAACAATAGTGTTGACCTTAGTACACAAGTAGTTGTAAGTATATGTTAGCATTCATCTGAAGTATCCATTATTATTGCCCATTTTTAATGATTGTTGGTATATTTTAGCATATTCTACTAAAAATCCCAAATTTAGAATTTCACACATATCTGTGTAGTGAGGGTTGAGTTGTTGCTTGTAGACTGGCTGACAGATGGACAGATATACTAAAGCTATTAGTCATTTTTTGCAGTTTCTTAGTGAACATGCCCAAAACCACAAAAATTTTTAAGTTTATTCACTTTGCAGCTTCAGGTGGAGAGAAAGTGAAGAAGTTTCTACCCTGAGAGAGATTTGAGATTCTCACAGCAGTGTTGCTGAAGGATCAAGTCATCTGGCATGTTGTGCTATGTCATTGGGTAAATAGTTGCCAACATTTTGAAGGCACCACTGTCCTGTGAAGCATGAGGAACTGTTTACCCACCCACACATTGTAACATTCCAGATGGCATGAATCTTCAGATTCCTACCCTGTTGGTCCGTAGGTTGATGTAGGCTCATTCCTTGGGGTATGAGGATGAAAATAAAACTTCAATGGCAAATCCTGATCCAGAGATCAGGTCTAGTTCAAGGGTACACAGTGTGGCAGCAAACAGTTCCACTAGACCAGACCTCCAGATCAAGATTCACCACTGTAAAACCTATTTATGAAACATAACTTTTAGTTAAAATTGAAAAAATTAAGTTTTAGTATATAGTGTTAAATATCATGGCCAGATTCAGTGTGGACAGTATTGACACTGCTTGACTCAACCCCACTGAACTCCAAAAAATCCCAGCTGGGAGCAATACTCTGACATCCAAGAGCATATTTCAGGTATAATTATGAATATGCAGGTGTGTTGCATATCACTTCACTCCCTGATGTTGGAGACACAGACATTTTGTGAAACAACACGAACACCACATTAATATGGCTAATGGCCTAATAAGACCTGCAGCATTTATAGCGCTTCAGATCATAACGTAGTGTTTTCCTGACATCATGACTGATGTACTTGAGACTGCACAGTTAGTGTGTGTCTGTGCTTTGAATGTACAGTCTCACACTGGCTTGTACTATGCAATGCATCATGTGACATAAAGAGAAGACAGGATAATTTCTGAATAGCTCCTGATAAGACCAATGGATAGCTGAGTCAGTGCAGTGACTAGCTACAGGCCAGATGATGGGCATTGAGTTCGCAGTGTGGGCCTGCCCCCATCTAGCTTAGCTGTGTATTCCATTTATTCTCCCATCTTGGCTATCAGAGTTCTTGATTCTGGAGTCAAGAGATCCCTGCATGGAGCAAACAATCCATGCATATACAGTGCCAAGGATAAGAATGTGTTGAACTTCATCACTGCTGTCTAAGTTTACTGACATCACATGGGACCATATCTACAGGGACATGCCTTTAAATTATTGTCTGCTGTTGTGCTGTACAAGTAGAAAACTGAAAAAATAATGGAGATCAACTCCTTATTTTTCATTGTCACTTCTTGTGATGGTTTCTGGCATTAAAAAATTTGTTGTTCTGTTGGTGTGAGATATCACAGTCTAAGTGATCGTAGTGGTGACAAGGTGATTTCAAGTCAGGTGACAAAGGATTTTGTGTGACGTTTAACTCAGTCCTGCCCTGATTCAAGCACTGAGTACTGTATATGCTGAATTTAGTGTGCACCTTTTTTCCCCTCTGCCATGTTTACCTCATTTAATTAAAAAAAAAACACTAATGAGTTTGGCAGATGGTATATACACCAAAGGGTCTGACAAATGGGGATGTCCATGAGGCTTGACCTCTGTGATTCCTCCATATTATATCCTGAGTCAAGAATATTAATATACTCCTAAAATACTGCACAGACCCATTCACAAATGCTTTGTATGTTCTGTTCACAGACACATGGTTTCTCATAGAGATAAAGCAGTATCTTGTGATGAATGTGGTTTGGAATTCCCTGATGGACGTGCTCTTATAAACCATCGTCACAGCCACAACAAAGAACCATCAGCACGTCAGTTTTCATGTGCTGAATGTGGCAAGACCTTTGGGTCACGCAGTAGTCAACAGATCCATGCACGTATCCACACTGGTGAGCGTCCATACGGATGCCGTTTCTGCTGGAAGGCATTTGCTGATGGTGGCACACTGCGTAAACATGAACGCATTCACACAGGGGAGAAACCGTATGCCTGTGCCGTGTGTCCACGTGCCTTCAACCAGCGGGTAAGTAAAATGTCTTGGGTACTTGGCAATGAAAATGCAGGTCTGTATTGTACATTTTATTTTCATGGGTTGAATTTTCTTATCAGACTCTGGAGTAATGTGACAGATGTTCTCTACCACCACACCAAATGGGAGTAAAAGTAGTCACACAGCAGAATGTTGTAAGGCAGTATTAGTAACAGGTGGTTGTACAGGGCTCCTTGTAAGTAAAGTGAAGTTTAAAATTGCTTACTTTTGGACTGTGATGTCATGTAGCTATGTAGACAAACACCAGTGTCTCAGAAGAACATGGTACCTCCATCTTCAGGGTAGAATAGTGCCCTGAATATGGAATCAGCACACCTGTCTACCAAGCTACACAGCATCACATCCCAGAAAAAGCAATATTTGTAGACACCACCACTTAGAACATCAAATCTCACAAGACATTTTTGTTCTGATGCTCGTCCGTATTTGATTGCCTCAAGTTTCTTGTGCATTGTGTAGATACTGCTCAGAAGTTTGAAGATTGCTCTGATATTAGAGGATGTACAGTACAATTCCTTTAATCTGGCAACCACCGTACTGGATGGGTGCCGGATTTTCAAATACTCTGAACTATTGGAAATTACCTGTACTGACACATGTTCCTACAGTTTTTTTTTACTGCCCTCACAGAATGTGAACTTGCCAGTTATTGTTATTTTATCATACAAAAACTTAAACTTTTCAATTATGATACAATTGTAACTGGTCATTTCATTGCTTTATGTCATAGATAG
>Ga0209629_10000550_pt1 | contig 20703 bp, 25 predicted proteins | sample TergutCu122P5_FD_187286 | JGI IMG/M metagenome (GOLD analysis project Ga0209629, IMG submission 187286) | Cubitermes ugandensis P5 segment gut microbial communities from Kakamega Forest, Kenya - Cu122 P5 (SPAdes) (version 2) | ecosystem: Host-associated > Arthropoda: Insects > Digestive system...
AGTTTCTTTGGAATCAGGAAAAGCAAAGATTGCCTTGGATAAATTCTTAGAAATCAACAGATGAAAGACACAGAAAACATCCTCGAAATAATCTGCGCCAACAAACGCCTCGAAGTCACACGCCAAAAAGAAGCGATAGACATCTCTTATCTGGAGTACGTACTAAGTTTTCAAAAAAGAGAAAAAATTTCTTTCAAGCAAGCGTTGGCTGCTTCGAATTCGGGCATCATTGCGGAATTTAAAAGACGCTCTCCATCCAAAGGTTGGATTCATCCGGATGCCGATGTGACGAGCATAGTGCAAGATTACGAAGCATCCGGCGCAACGGCTGTTTCTTGTCTTACCGATGAAAAGTTTTTCGGCGGCGGATTTGAAGACTTCAAAAAAGCGAGGGCTGTCATTCGCAAAATTCCTTTGCTCCGCAAGGATTTTATCATTGATGAATACCAGATTTATCAATCCAAAGTAATGGGCGCAGACGTAATCTTGTTGATTGCCGCTTGTTTGACGCGGGAAGAAACAGCCCGTTTTACCGAAATCACTCACGAATTGGACATGGAAGTCCTCCTGGAAATTCACAGCGAAGAAGAATTGTCATCAATTCAACCCGGTATAGACGTTGTCGGCATCAACAACCGCAACCTGAAAACTTTTGTAACGGATATCCGGCACACGATTGAATTGGCGAATAAAATCCCTGTTACTTTTTTGAAAATTTCCGAAAGCGGGCTTTCCAATCCGCAGACGGTGATTGAACTACGTAAAAAAGGTTTCAAAGGTTTTCTGATGGGTGAGAATTTTATGAAAACTGCTCGACCCGGTGAGACGTTGAAGGAATTTATTGAGCAAATAATATAGCCGTCATTGCGAGCCATTTATGGCGAAGCAATCTCTTGATAGTATAGATTGCTTCGGGCTACCGCCCTCGCAATGACGATACCATAACTTATCCGTCATTGCGAGCCATTTATGGCGAAGCAATCTCTTAACAGTATAGATTGCTTCGGGCTACCGCCCTCGCAATGACGACATCATAACTTATCCGTCATTGCGAGCCATTTATGGCGAAGCAATCTCTTGACAGTATAGATTGCTTCGGGCTAACGCCCTCGCAATGACGAGAACACTAATCGTATGAAAATAAAAGTTTGCGGGATGAAATATCCTGAAAATATCAAGGAGTTAGTAAGTCTTCCTATCGACATGATGGGTTTGATTTTTTACGAAAAAACAAAACGTTATGCTGGAAATTTGCCGGCAAGCGAATTGCGGATTGTTCCGTCACATATTCAGAAAGTAGGCGTTTTTGTCAATGCTTCCAAAGAAGATATTTTTGAAAAAATCAAGGAATACGACTTGCAAATCGTTCAATTGCACGGAGAGGAATCGCCTGAATTTTGCATAGAAATAAAAAAGACGGGAGTCAAAGTGATCAAATCATTTTCCATTGAAGGAATTGATGATTTTAAGAAACTTCATTTGTATGAAAATGTTTGCGATTATTTCCTGTTCGACACAAAAACACCCTTGTATGGCGGTTCCGGAAATAAATTCGATTGGGAAATACTTTCGTCGTACAATGGAGAAACGCCTTTTATTTTGAGTGGGGGAATTGGATTGGAAGATGCTGAATCAATAAAAGAATTACGAAATCCTAAATTATATGGTATTGATTTGAATAGTCGCTTTGAAATAAGTCCGGGAGAAAAAGATATTGGAAGATTGAAGGAGTTTTTTCAAAAATATTTGTAAATTTGCCACTAAGAATAGAAATATAAAAACGCAATAAATATGATAACAAAAAAAGAATATCTCGCTTGGGAAACAATTCAAGAATTGTATCCCGATTCTTTTGTGCTTTTAGAAAACCCTGTATATGAACGGGAACAAATATTAAAAGGCGGAATTTTCCTGTATAAAAATAAGAGCAGGAAAAAAGTTTATCAAAAAGACACGGAATTAAGACCTCGATATGCAACCATTTTATATACAGGTGGTATTCGGGGTGACAGGGTCAATGAAAACGCGCTGATACTATGAACCATCCATTCGTATTAAACAAAAAGAAAATTGTTGTTTCTGCAACAGTGGAAGGAATAAAAATAGAAAAAAGTTTTAAATTCATTCTTGATACAGGCGCTTCCAAAAGCATCATTGATAGCAATGTCGCTTCTGCACTTGGTTTAAATTTAAGTAAGTTGGAAAATGAGCGATTGACTACCGTTGGCGGAGGTAAAAATTCTAAATTGCTCAAATTGCCGAAATTCAGTTTGTTTGGTAAAAAGGTGGTTAATTTTGAAGTGAATGTTATAGACATGCCATTTCAAATATTGTATTTTGCCGACGGCTTGATTGGAATGGATTTTTTATTACTATTCAAAAGTATAAAATTTGATTTCCACGAAAAAATCATAGAAATATTTTGATTTTTGTCGTTTTGTTTTTATCAGTTAAATTTGCAATCAATTCTAAAGCAAAAAACTTATGGCACAGATAATAAAACACAATTTGTACGGTTTTTTGTTCCGGTTCTTTTCTTTTCTTGCCGATAAAACCGGAGGGAACAGTCTTTTTGTAAAACCCAAAGTGTTATTGGGGTCATTGGTTTTGGGTTTATGTTCAGAAAGTTGTTCAACAGTTCCAACCACAGCGAATAATGTTCAGCCCCAATCCGAAAAAAAGGATGTTATTAAATCAATTGCCAATACGAATAGAGAGGAAATCTTTTGTTATCATATAGAACAAATGCCTCAATTTCCCGGAGGAGAAAAAGCCATGATGGAATTTCTCAGTAAAAATTCAAATTATGCTAATGTAATAAGCTCTGATGGAAGGAAACCGGCAGGACGAGTTGTTTTAAAATTTGCAATAAACGAAGATGGTTCGATTTCAGACATCACAGTAGTTAGAAGTCTTGATTCTCTTTGTGATAAAGAAGCTATTCGAGTGGTTAGCCTTATGCCAAAATTTATTCCCGGTAAACAAAACGGAGAAGTATGCAAAGTGTGGTATAATTTACCAATTGATTTTAGAGGACAATAAAATGAAACTCATCCTCCCCCATATCGCCTTCGAAATTACCGATGCCTGCAACCTGAATTGCATCTATTGCTACAATATTTGGAAAATGAAAGGAGCAGAACATCAATCGTTTAATTCATATAAAAAAGCAATCCGAACGCTTCAACAACTTTTCCAACAAGCAAATGTTAACTCAATTGCCTTTACCGGCGGCGAACCTTTTCTTGCCGAACGGTTTATAGAAGTAGTCCTTTTCTGTAGAATGGCGGGCAAACAAGTTACAATCATCAGCAACGGCAATTTGATTAAAGAAAGCGACTGCCGGCAATTACTGAAAATGGGAGTAGGTTTGTTTGAACTTCCAATTCATTCGGCGCAAGCGGAAATCCATGACCGGATGACACAAGTAAAAGGAAGTTGGGAAAAATCGCTCGCTTCTCTGAAGGCAGTCAAGCGGCTGGGCGGGAATGTCGTTCCAGTCTTAGTAATTACGCGATATAATGTCAAAGAAATTGGCGAAACATTGGAGTTTATCAATTCTTTGGGCTGTCGCCGAATCATGTTGAACCGTTACAACATTGGCGGAAAAGGTTGTGAAAATCCGCTTGACGTTTCGGCAAGCGCCGGAGAATTGCGTCAGGCTTTTACTGTTGCAAATTCAAAAGCCGAAGAGTTGGGACTGACTTTGTCTTCCAATGTTTGTTCGCCGGTTTGTTTGCTTAATCCGGAAGATTATCCGCTTATAGGCTTCGGGCATTGTTCGTTCAATGTACTGCATCGACCTATTACTTTGGACATTAACGGAAATATCCGGTTGTGCAACCATTCGCCGGTCGTGGCGGGAAATATTTGGGAACAATCCATCGAAGAAATCTTATTTTCCGATTATACTTCTTCTTGGGAAACATCAGTGCCTGAATTATGCGTTTCTTGCCGCGAATGGGACAAATGCAAAGGCGGTTGCAGGGCGGCTTCCGAGCAATGCCGGCAAACATTGTCGATGGAAGATCCGATTATTAAAAGTTTACAATTGTAATATTTTGTTATTTCATTTTTTTCATCTACATTTGCAATGAATCTAAAAAGAATGTATTTATGGCGTCCAAAATAGGTATAAACGAAAACATTAAAATTGATTCTATTAAAATAGGAGAATAAATGAACAAAATAAACCAATTATTCCAGCAAAAAAAGAAAGAGATTCTTTCCATTTATTTCACGGCCGGTTTCCCGCAACTGAACGATACAGGACGAATAATCAAAGCGCTGCAAACCAACGGTATTGATATGATTGAAGTCGGCATTCCGTTTTCCGATCCGATGGCAGACGGACCTGTCATTCAGGAAAGCAGTACGATTGCCCTTCGCAACGGCATGAACCTGAAATTACTGTTTTCACAATTGGCTGCAGTTACAGGAGAAGTGCATATCCCCTTGATTCTGATGGGTTATCTGAATCCAATTATGCAATACGGATTTGAAGATTTCTGCCGCGATTGCCGGACGACAGGTATTTCAGGAATCATTATTCCCGATCTGCCTTTCGACGAATATGTAAGTACCTACAAACCGGTTGCCGATATTTACGATTTAAGAATGATTATGCTAATTACGCCCGAAACTTCCGAAGAACGCATCCGGCTGATTGATTCTTATACCGAAGGGTTTATCTACATGGTTTCTTCCGCTGCGATTACCGGCGCACAAAAGAGTTTTGACGAAAAGAAACAGGCTTATTTCCGCCGAATCAACAATATGAACTTACGCAATCCACGCCTGATTGGTTTTGGAATATCCAACAAGGAAACGTTAGCAGCTGCTTTTGAAAATGCTTCGGGCGCAATAATCGGCAGTAAGTTTATTAGTTTGTTGAGGGAAGAGAAAAGTCCGGAAGAAGCGGTTTTGACTTTGTTAAGTTCGTTATCTGAATGACAAGATGAAAGCAGTAGTTTTTTACGAAAGAAGCAATGTAACCCTTGAAAAAGTCATGGAAATCTATCCGAGACATAAACAACTTATCGATGCCTTTGCAAAAGAAGGAAAAGTTATAGCGATTGGAGCCTTTGCCAATTCAGCAGACGGTTCAATGGGGATATTTAAAGATAAAGCAAGCGCGGAAGAGTTTGTTAGCCAAGACCCGTTTGTGAGAGAAGGAATAGTAGGTAAAATGGCTATTAAGGAGTGGAATGAAATCTTGTTATAAAGTTATGAAACAATTAAACTTACGCATCGTCCAAACACCAGAAGACCTCCAAAAAGCATTTTGCGTGAGAAGTATCGTATTTATTGAAGGACAGCATTGTCCTTATAATGTGGAAGTTGACGGACTTGATTATTCTGCTGTTCATTTTTTGGGCGTTATCGGAGATGAACCGGTTGCGACTGCAAGAATCCGTTTATTCAAAGATTACGTCAAAATCGAACATTATCACATGGAAAAAGAAAACAATTAGATTAACATGAAAATACTTGCATTAGAACATGAAATCGAAGGAGTTGAATGGGATAATACAGAAAAATTATTAGAACAAGAAGCCCAATGTGTTTTTCAATTGTATCTTTCAGATAGTCTGAGAGAAATATATTTTACCGAAGACAAAAATGCTGTTTTAATAATGGAAACAAAAGATAGAAAAACAGCGGAAAAGTTATTAGATGATTTGCCTTTAGTAAAATCAGGAAAGATAAGTTTTAAGATACTGGAGTTGAGACCTTATACAGGTTATGAAAGAATAATAAAAAAATAGCTAAATACTTATTTTTTTTGAAAATTTTGTTTACATTTGTCACTTCTATTTAGTTTAAAAATATATACTATGATTTCACGAAGAACATTTTTAAAGACAGGCGGATTGGCTACGGCAGGACTTGCCTTTACAGGCATGAGTGCAATGAATGCCATGACAGCCAAAAGCGCTGCCCGAGTTGTTGGAGCAAACCGGAAAGTTAATCTTGCCTGCATAGGAATCGGAAACCGCGGCGCAGATATTATCCCCGAATTTGATAAAACCGGTTTAGCAAATATCGTAGCGCTTTGCGATGTGGACTTGGGAGCTCCTCACACACAAGCTATGTTGAACAAATTTCCGGATGCTAAACGGTTTAAAGATTTCAGGGAAATGTTTGATAAAATGGGAAATCAGATTGATGCAGTGAGCGCCGCTATTCCCGATTTTTCACATTTTCCGGTCGCAATGTTGGCTATGTCGTTGGGAAAACACATCTATGTGGAAAAACCGATGGCACGGACTTTTCACGAAGGCGAATTAATGATTCAGGCAGCTAAAAGGCACAAAAATGTCGTCACCCAAGTGGGAAATCAAGGACATTCCGAAGCCAATTATTTCCAATTCAAAGCATGGAAAGACGCCGGAATCATCAAAGATGTAACCGCCGTCACCGCCCACATGAACGGAGATCGTCGCTGGCATCCCTACGATCCGAATATTTCCAGATTACCGGAAGCTCAGCCTGTTCCTTCAACTATGGATTGGAATCTTTGGCTGACAACAAGCATGTTTCACGATTACAACGAAAAGTATCATCCCGGGAATTGGCGCGGATGGTACGATTTCGGTATGGGCGCTTTGGGCGACTGGGGGGCGCATATATTGGATACGATTCACGAATTTTTGGATTTGGGCTTGCCTTACGAAGTAGAATCCTTGAGAGCAGACGGACACAACGATTATTTTTTCCCTAAGAATTCGACCATTCTTTTCAGATTTCCGGCAAGAGGAAAGATGCCTCCGGTAGATATTACTTGGTACGATGGGGTGAACAATATTCCGCAAGTGCCGGAAGGTTATGGAACTTTGGAACTCGACCCGAATATTCCACCGGTAGCCGGAGGAAAAATACAACCTACCAAGTTGAATCCGGGTAAAATTATTTACAGTAAAGAATTGACTTTCAAAGGCGGTACGCACGGCAGTACACTCTCAATTATCCCCAAAGAGAAAGCCAAAGCAATGGAATCCAAATTGCCGCCCGTTCCGAAGAGTCCTTCCAATCACTTCAAAAACTTTTTATTGGCCTGCATGGGTGAAGAAAAGACACGTTCTCCTTTTGAAATCACCGGCGTTCTCTGTCAGGTATTTTCACTCGGAGTAATGGCTCAACGGTTGAATACAAAATTCCAATTCGACCGGGATACGAAAAGAATTACAAATAACGCATTTGCAGATGCAATGCTAACACAAATACCTCCTCGCAAAGAATGGGATGAGTTCTATAAATTATAAATTAAGAATTATGAATAAATACATTATAGGAATACTTTGCTTTGTTTTTATAAGTATATCAATGCAAAATGTTTGGAGTCAAGATAATACATTGACGGCAAAAGAAAAAGAAGATGGCTGGAAATTGCTGTGGGACGGGAAAACAACCGAGGGTTGGATAGGCGCCAAATTAGCTACATTTCCGAACAAAGGATGGATAATCAAAGACGGAGTGTTAAGTGTTTTAGCGGCCGACGGTAAAGAATCGGCCGACGGCGGAGACATTGTTACCACCCGGAAATTCAGAAATTTCATTCTGAAAGTTGATTTCAAAATTACCAAAGGGGCGAACAGTGGAATCAAATATTTTGTTGATCCCGGTTTGAACAAAGGCGAAGGTTCTGCGATTGGTTGCGAATTTCAGATTTTGGACGACGATAATCATCCGGATGCCAAATTGGGAGTGAAAGGAAATCGCACCTTAGGTTCTTTGTACGATTTAATTCCGCCGAACAGGTCGAGACTTGGCTATCATTTCGATAAGGATGGTTTCAACACGGCTATGATTATCGTGAACGGCAATCAGGTGCAACATTATCTGAATGGTGTGAAAATCGTTGAATATGTGAGAAATACGCAAGCGTTTAATGCTTTGGTTGCTTACAGTAAATATAAAGATTGGCCGAATTTCGGGAATGCTGCGGAAGGAAATATTCTTTTGCAAGACCACGGCGATCAAGTGTTTTTCAAGAACATCAAAATTAAAGAAATTACAGGAAACTTGTTGCCTCCCGAAGTAGGTGAAACTTTTAAACTGGGTATGGCTGGTTATACTTTCTTAAAATTCGATTTAGATAAAGCCTTGGATGTGATGCAGAAAATGGATGTACATTATCTTTGTATCAAGGATTTCCATTTACCATTAAATAGCACGGACGAACAAATTACCGCTTTTAAAGCCAAATTAGCATCAAAAGGAGTAACCGGTTACGCTGTTGGCCCGATTTACATGAACAACGAGGCAGAAATCGATTGCGCTTTTGAATATGCAAAAAAGGTAGGGGTGAAGTTGATTATCGGCGTTCCTTTGCATGAACTGTTGCCTTATGTAGATAAGAAAGTAAAGGAATACGACATGCAATTTGCGATTCACCTGCATGGACCGGATATGCCGGATAAATATCCCGATGCTGCCGATGTTTGGAAGTATGTAAAAGACCTTGATCCGAGGATTGGGATGTGTCTTGATATCGGTCATGACACTCGCGCTGGGAAAGATCCTGTAGCCGATTTGAAACAATATCATACGCGCGTGTTTGACATTCATATTAAAGATGTTACAGGAACGACCAAAGCAGGGCATTCGATTGAAATCGGACGGGGCATCATTGATTTTCCGGCTTTTGTGAACGCTTTGCGGGAAGTTGGCTATACCGGTTCTTGCAGTTTGGAGCATGAAAGGAATATGGATGACCCGTTTACCGGAATCGGCGAGTCGATTGGTTATTTCCGGGCGGTTATTGAATTGACGAAATGATATTTTCCGTCATTGCGAGGGCGAAGCAATGACGGTTAATTTGTTACAAAGTAAGAAAGAAGTTACTTTGCGCGAAATTATGGATTATCTGGCGACGCATGATGTTTCAATCAGTCAGCGGACGCTTGAAAGGTATATCCAAGAGTTGCGTGATGAGTATGGCGTTATAAGCGACTGTAATAGAATTACGAACCGCTATTCCTTCAACAAAGAAAATCCTGAAAATCGAAACAAGTTACTCCATTTAATTCATTTGATTAATTCTTCCGAATTACTGATGGAAAGCATAAGAAACAAGGATAAAACTTTGTCTTGCCTTATTTTTGAAACAAACGAAGAATATGCGGGAAGCATCAATTTAGAGCCGATTCCGACCAAGTCCGCATTTTTGGATTAGACAGAATAAGCAACATCAAAATTTTGGATGATACTTTTGAAAAAACCGAGCAAGACCGCATTGTGAAACTCTTCGATTTTTTGATTGGCTTGGTTTACGATATGGACAAACCGACTACTTTACCTTTGAGCGAAATGCCTTTGCAAGTACATTCTCCGGCATTAAAAGGATTCTTTTGAGTATTGCTATTATCTGTCCTCTGTGCAGTTAAGACAAAAAACAAAAGAAAACAGATTGTTATTTGTAAAATATTCCTGTTCATTATGTCGCAAATATAGTAAATTATTGCCGTAAAAACAGTAATGCTTAAAACCCGGAATAAGGCAAAGGTGACAACAGTTTAATTATATTGTTGGTTGCCGTATTTTTATATTCCGGATCGTTTTTTAAGCGGTCCCAATCGGGGTGTTTTCCGAAAGCGTCCCAAGCCGCATTACGAGCAGCTTCATCTTGATGCCAAGTTAAATAAATCAAAGCCGGCATGTGAGTCCCCGATAGAATTTCGCCATAGCATACCGAATGAATGCCTACCTTGTCGAAAAGATCAATTTCCGCTACGTTAAACATTTTTATTTTGCGCAGGTTTGCCTCTTCATTCGGACTGTGATAGCAGCGAAATTCAAACAACGTTCGATTTTTATCGGGCATCCGCATCGCAGGAATCTTATCAAAGGCTTCACAGAGATAAGTTTCATATTCCGAATACACCGGATTGGGAGCAGTCGTTTCAAAAAAAGGACGGGCAGCATCCATGAAGTTCTTATCATTCCAAATACTTCGGCGAACTTCAGTATAAGTCTTTAAATCGGGATAAACAAACAAAAGATAACGTTGCTCTTTTTCTGACGGTTCCTGCCCTTGGGGAGTGTAGAGAGAAAAAGCGCCAACAGTAATATTTCGCTGATTATAAGCAGGAAGTAATGTAGATTTGAAAAACTCATCAAGTGCAGTTCCGTCACCGGTAAGCGTGTAAATTCTCCATTCATAAATTTGTTTTTTCGGTGAATCGACCACTTCTTTTTTCTCGGAAGTACAACCGCTAAAAAACAGTATTGACATTAATAAAAATGACAATCGAACAAATGTTTTGTGTTTCATACAATTTAAATATTAGGATTTATATTTCTGCAAAAGTAATAAATAGTTACGATTATGCTATATATTTGCAAAATTTTTTTTGAACCCTTTAGGGTTCGCATATTGGTAGAAAATCATTACCTTCCATCCCAACACATTCGACCCTGTACGGGGTCGTACATTTGAGAGGACAATCGGTTTTCTACCAACATTCTATCCCTATCGGGATAAATAATTTGCAGAATGTTATCTTGTGCTGTTCAGTGGTACTAAAATTGTTGTACTTTTGTCTGGAAATTTTATACATCCCAAAAAATAAACATACGAGTTCTATATGATTTTTAAAAAACAAATTATGCAGATATGAAAAGGAATATTTTAGTTGTATTTGTGGCTTTCTTTGGCACCATTAGCGCCAATGCACAATTTTATTTGAGTGGTTCTGTGGGAGTTAATATTTCTTCTTCGAAAGGAGGAGGTGAAGAAACAATGTCCACAAAGTCATTTTCGATTACACCGGAATTAGGTTATATTTTGAATGAAAAAGTAGATGTGGGTATTGCAGTGCATTTCCTTTCCGGGAAAGAAAAAGATATGGCAGATGAAATTCAATATTCAGAATTAGGGGTAGTTCCTTTTGTTCGTTATTCATTGATACATTTCGGAAAGCTGAATGTATTAGGACGGGCAGGGATTTTTGCATATAGTGAAAATACCAAAAATTCGAACGACCCTAAAATAAAAGACTTTTCTTTTGGATTAAATGTTAATCCTGTATTGGAATATGACTTATCCGACCGTTTTACTTTATACACTGATTTAAATTTCATGGGTATTAATTTTAGCAGGAGCAATAGTAAAATAGACAATAATATAATGAGTACAACGGGTTTCAATTTTAATATTAACACTGATAATGTCTTGAGCGCCGAAAATTTTACAATTGGGATTTCGTATAATTTTTAGGAATATTATTTGCCGGCAGGTGATAGAATTTCAAAAAATAAACACTACATTTGTACAATATATTCAAAAACATGACGCAAGATTTACGACACAGAATTGAAGACATAATCAACCGTAATCCACAGGTTGATGACCACGAAATTGTATTAAGACTGAAGCAGTTGCTCTCTGAAACTGAGTTACAAGAAAATGTCGATAAGGATGCAAAAAAAATTGCCGACCTTGTTGTTGAAAATATGAATCACATTAAGGATGGAGCAGTGCAAAACAATATTGTTAAAAGCGGTTTTGATGATTTTGACACGCAGTTTTTCGGATTCCGTTTAGGCGAATTTGTGGTACTCGGTGGAAGACCCGCAATGGGCAAAACACAATTTCTCGTCAATCTTTCGCTAAATATTTCGAGAACTATCCCTGTGCTTTATATTACCCTGGATTTGTCGGAATACTTGTTAACAAACCGGTTTATAGCTTCTGTTTCAGAAATATCGGCGGATAAAATATTGAGACAGGAGCTTGATCCTTTTGAATGGGTTCAATTAGACAATGGATTTGGTAAACTTATGAATCATCAACTATTTATATATGATTGTGCCAATACTTCCATTGAAACGCTAAAAACGCTCTGTCAAAAGCAGATTCGAGAAAATGGTATAAAAGTGATTATGATTGATTATTTGCAACTTATAAGTTCTTACGAACATAGAAAATATCGTGAAAACGAAGTAAGTCATATCAGTCGGGAATTGAAGAATATCGCAAAAGAAAACAATGTCTGCGTCATTGTGTCAAGCCAATTGAGCAGGGCAGTTGAATACAGAAACAGCATTGACGGCAAACGACCCCTGCTTTCCGATTTGAGAGAGAGCGGCGCTATCGAGCAGGATGCAGATAAAGTTATTTTTATTTATCGTCCCGAATATTATAAAATTTTTCAGGATCAGTTTGGAAACGACCTTCAAAATGTTGCTGAATTTATTGTGGCGAAAAATCGCAATGGAAAATTAGGAGAGTTTTATTTGTTGATAGATAGCGCATTTACCAATTTTCGAAATTATAAATTGAAAGAAACTTTTTCCTTTTCAGTGGATAGATTGCTTGAATTGGGAGGAAATGATAATCTCCCATTCTAAAAAAAGATAATGAGCCGTTGTTTTAAATATTATGATGTCAAACATTTACGACAAAGCGGTTGTGTTCCTGCAACCCGTGAGATAGTGGAAAGGACGAATCAGCTGTTCTTTATTGCGATGCTCGCTTCGCTCCGCTTCTCATAAAGAACAGCATGGAATCAAAGATAATTAACGACGGCTCTTTTGTTTATTATATGCACCGGATTTTTGAGATAGTACAATTTTTAAAAGAGAATAAAACCATTCTGCAAAAATATGCACGATGGGATTCCCATTCTGAATATTTTCAAAAATTTCAAAAGCATCAGCAGAATGCCCTGTTTCTGTTGTTGCTTGAAACGCCTGCCGAACTTTGCCGGTTTCTTAACCTATCAATATATCAATTGGAAGATATAATCAATTCACCTGTGTATGAGCATTATGTTATCTCAAAAAAGCGAGGAGGCGAACGGCATATTTATGCTCCCGAAAAACAATTAAAGAAAATACAGAAACGGCTTAATTATTTTTTACAAGCCTATTATTTGTGGATAAAGCCGGGTGAAGTGCACGGATTTGTAATAAATCCGCACTATTTGGGTAAATATTGCAATATAGCCGCAAATGCCCATGTACATACCGGAAAAAAATACGTATTGAATATTGATTTAAAAGATTTTTTCCCCAGTATTTCAGCAAAACGAATAAAGAATCTTTTCTCATCATCTTTTTTCAATTATAATGAACAACTGGCGACCGCTTTAACTCTTCTGACAACTTACGAATCCAAGCTTCCGACAGGCGCTCCGACTTCGCCGGTATTGTCAAATTTCGTCTGCTATAATCTTGATGCCGATCTGCGAAATTTTTCTCAAGAAAACCGGCTGCTATATACACGTTATGCTGACGATCTGACTTTTTCGTCCAACACAGTCATTCAATATGATAGTATTCTTGATATCATATTACTGATTAAGAAAAACGGATTTGAAATAAATGAAAAGAAACTTCATCTGCAATCTTCTAACCGGAAGCAAACGGTTACAGGATTAACTGTGAACGAAAAAGTAAATGTGGATAGAAAACTGCTGAAAAAAATACGGGCAATGCTTCATGACCTCACAATAAATGGTATCGACGCAGCAGCAGAGCGGCATTTCCAACTAAAAGGTTCTGCTAATTCGGAGCAACAAAAGCATTTTATTAACCGTCTTACAGGATACATTAACTTTGTAGGACAAATACGAGGTGAAAACGATGCAATTTATCAAAAACTAATCAGACAGTTTGATTGCTGCCAACTCGTTCCCTAACGCATGTAAAGTATTTTCAATTTTACCTATTTCAATCAAAGTTGTCGTTACACCTCTACTTGGGAAGTGGATTTACCGCCATATTACTCTGAATCTCACGACCCATACCCACCAGCAACTTGCGCTCATTAACTGAGGAGTTCGAAATGATTTTGCAGGAAAAAAGGCGAAAATGTACGGATGTTCCGTTCCTTTCGCCTTTAACCTTGTACCTTTAACCTTTTTTACTTTGCAGCCATTACTTTAACCATTTCCACCATTTTGCAGGAGAAAGCCCATTCGTTATCATACCAGGAAATGACTTTTGCAAAATTACCGTCTAATGAAATACCGGCGGCAGCATCATAAATCGAAGTGTGAGGATTGCCACGGAAATCGGTCGAAACCACAGCTTCGTCGGTATAAGCCAAAACGCCTTTTAATTCGCCTTCCGACGCTTTTTTCATTGCAGCGCTGATTTCATCTTTAGTAGCAGCTTTTTCAAGCACAACCGTTAAGTCAACAACCGATACGTCGGATGAAGGAATACGCATCGACATCCCCGTCAGTTTTCCGTTCAATTCGGGAAGAACCTTACCTACTGCTTTTGCTGCGCCTGTGGAAGAAGGAATAATATTTTCCAGAATTCCGCGCCCGCCGCGCCAATCTTTGGACGAAGGTCCATCAACCGTTTTCTGGGTAGCGGTAGAAGCGTGAACAGTAGTCATCAAGCCTTTTACGATTCCAAAATTATCATTTAACACTTTGGCGATAGGAGCCAAACAATTGGTAGTACAAGAAGCGTTAGAGATAATATCCTGACCGGCATATCTTTTGCTGTTTACTCCGTAAACAAACATAGGAGTATCATCTTTGGAAGGACCCGACAAAAGCACTTTTTTTGCTCCGGCTTGGATGTGTTTGCGAGCCGTTTCGTCGGTCAAGAACAAACCGGTTGATTCTACTACGATTGTAGCGCCTACTTCGTCCCATTTCAATGCTGCAGGATCTTTTTCTGCAGTCAAACGAATCTTTTTACCATTTACTATCAACGTATTTCCTTCAACAGCGATATCGCCTTTGAATTGCCCGTGAACAGAATCGAATTTGAGCATATAAGCCAAATAATCAGGAGCCAATAAATCATTAATACCAACGATTTCAATATCGTTTGCGAAATTATAAACTGCGGCGCGGAATACCATACGTCCGATACGGCCAAAACCATTAATACCTACTTTGATCATTTTGAATAAGTTTTTATTAATTAATAAATTAAATAATTATGTTTCATCTTTTTGCAGCACAAAGGTACATATTTTTAACTATTAATTCAAATAAATGAACTTCTTTTTTTGAATTAATTCAAAAAAAGGTTCAACAACCGCACGGCGTTGCGCAAGCGCTTAATAAACAGCAACTAACAAATAGTATAATTACACTGATGACAATAATTCTTTTCATAATTTTTTTGTTTTCCTTTTATTTTATTCTACCTTTGTAAATTAAACGTATAATTTCTAATAAAATTTTACAGATATGGGATTTATTCAAGAATTTAAGTCATTTGCCATGCGTGGAAACGTTTTGGACATGGCTGTCGGTATCATTATCGGCGGAGCTTTTGGAAAAATTGTGAGCTCTTTTGTAGAAGATGTTATTATGCCTCCGTTAGGATTATTGCTTGGCGGAGTTAATTTTTCAAATTTAAAGATAACTTTGAAAGAGGCTGTTTCGAATGCACAAGGCGTAGTGACTTCTCCTGCAGTTAGTCTGAACTATGGAACATTTATTAATACCATAGTTAATTTTTTAATTGTAGCTTTTGCTATCTTTCTTTTGATTAAAGCGGTTAATCGTTTTCAAAAACAAAACGAAAAGCCGACTCCAGCGCCAGGGCCGACAAAGGAAGAAGAACTGCTAACCGAAATCAGGGATCTTCTCAAAAAAGGAAACTTTTAACGAATATTCCTTTTGTTCAAGGCATCCTGATATTTCCGTGCATTTTGAAGATGTTCCGCGTGTGTAACCTCAAAATTGGTTTCTCCTGAAAGATCTTCTTTTGCCGTCATATAAAGATAGTTGTGATGAACATAATTTAACACCGCATCCATACCGGTTATGGAAGGAATGCGTATTGGACCCGGCGGCAATCCTGAATACTTATAGGTATTATAAGGTGAATCCACATCCAAATGTGCATATAAAATTCGTCGCAGTGAAAAATCGCCTACTGCAAATTTTACGGTAGGGTCGGCTTGCAACAACATTCCTTTTCTTAAACGGTTGATATACAATCCTGCTATCATCGCATAATCCGCTCTGTTAGCCGTTTCTTCCTCCACAATTGAAGCAAGAATGGCAACTTGAACGGGAGTTAAAGGAATGGCCTCTGCTTTTCCCAAACGTTCTGCTGTCCAAAAAAGATCATATTCTTTTTTCATCCGTTCTAAAAATTTGTTTATGGGAGCATTCCAATACATCTCGTAAGTATTTGGAATAAACATACACACAATAGTTACCGTATCAAATCCAAAAGATTTACAGACTTCCGGGTCGTTTAATTTTTTTGATAATTTTTCAGACCCAAACATAAATTGTCCGCCGATTTTTTCTATAAAGTCGGTTTTCAGACGAACATTGTTAAACGTAAATTTCACAGGCGTTTGTTGTCCGTTGCGAAACATTCTGACTGAAGATAAAACAGACATGAAAGGAGTAATCACGTATCTACCGGTTAGCATATTGTTTTCGTTATAATGCATATAAGACGCAAGTTTTCGGAAAAGTACAGGGTCTTTAATATGTGCAACCGTTTCCAAATCAGATAAAAGTTTATCAAAATCCTTCTTTTCATCAATGTAAATCGACACAGATTCTTCGATATTGAAACCGGGAGACATTATCCGGTAATAAAAATAGCCGGCAGTTCCTCCTAAAAGGACAACAATAATGAGGATTACAAAAATAAACGGTCGTTTTGTTTTGCGTTTCATGAATCGGGATAAATCAAAGTACAAAGATAAAAAAAACCAATGAAATACATGAAGAAATCAAAAAAATTTATATCTTTGCACCGCCGTTTGGAAAAACGAAATTCAGGTATGAACCATGGAAGTGTGGGTGAGTGGCTGAAACCAACAGTTTGCTAAACTGTCGTACTCGAAAGGGTACCACGCGTTCGAATCGCGTCGCTTCCGCATCTGAAAACTTACCAAATCTACAGATAAAATAGATGAAGCTACTTCAAAAAATGTAATCGTCATTGCGAGCCGTTAGGCGAAGCAATCCAGAATATCGAATATCCGTAGATTGCTTCGGGATTTGCCCTCACAATGACGAAAAAAACCTTTTAATACAGCCTAATTTATATTAATCAATCAAACCCAATAAGATTCTTATTTATCAATACTTTATCTTCAACAAATCTAACGCTTTCTTTGCCTGTTCATCATTCGGATCAATAGCTAATACTTTCTTATAATAATCTCCAACCGAGTTCAGATCGTTTGTAGAATAATAATATGAAGCTAAATACCGATAACATTGAATAATATCTGCATTTCTTTTCCCATCAGGATTGTTTGTTGTCATAAAATCGAGCGCTTTTTCGTAATAAGGCTTTGCAACACCGTTCATTGGTTTATTTCTCAACTGATCGAAAGAATCCACAATGGCTTTGATATTTGCTTGCCACAGATAACCTAAATAGGTATCCGGTTTGCGGGTAACTACATCCGAAAAAGCCTTAAATCCTTTTTCAATGAGTGCATTAAAAGAAGTTTCATTGGCCGATGCTATCTCAGGAGTTGTTTCAGTTGCAACGACTTCAGGATCTAAATAATGTTGTGAGGCGCTGTATATAGCCATTCCGTAATAAAACAAATCCGTTGCTGAAAAATCAGGATTGGCTTCAAAAGATTTTTCGTAAAATTCGATTGCCAAAGGATAATTTTTAGCGTCCGTAGCTGCAGTTGTCAGTTTGTTGTAAACGATTATCTTCGAAGAGTCCAATTCCAAAGCTTTTTTATAACTGTCTATCGCTTGTTCGGGTTGTTTCATTTCTGTTTGAAGATCTCCCAGCGTTACAAAATCATAGTATATATGTTTTTCCTTCGGCGTATTTTGAATAAATTTATTCATCTGTTCGAGTCCAAGACTGTAATTTTTGTTTTTGAAATTATTGTACGCTTCAATACGGTACATCACCAAATTATTTGGGTCTTTAGCCAAAACTTGTTTTATTATTGCTAATGATTTATCATATTGTTCTGAAAAATACAGCGCAGAGGCAAATCTTTCATAATACTCCAAAGGCATACCTTGATTGGAAGTAATCTTTTCATAAGCTTCAACTGCCGCTTGATATCGGCCTTTGTTATAGTTAATATCACCAATTTCGGCAATAGCCGGAAGATAATTCGGATCTATTTTCAATAAATTTTGTAAATTCTTCAATGCTTGGTCGTCGTTAATTCCTCTGTAAATTTGAGCTAACTTCAAAAGAGCGAGTTTACTATTTGGATCGAAAAAGATAGCATTTTCGTATTGAGAAGAAGCATCGCCGATTTTTCCATCGGATTTCAACATATCTCCAGTTACAATAAAAATTCCCGGATATTTTTTATCAATTTTACGTGCTCTTTCCAACCATTCGTCAGATTTTATCCTATCATTTGCGGCAATATATATTTCGGCGATATGGGTCGGTATTGACGCATCTTTTTTAGCCAAGCCGAGCGCTTTCTTGAATAAATCTTCTGCCCCTTTCGGATTATTATTTTTCAACTCTAATTTCCCTAATCCCACGTATCCGAAAGGATATTCGGAATCTTTTTCAACCGCTTTCTGAAAAAAATATTTAGCGGAATCTATTTGATTGAGCCTAAAATTGATCTGTCCTAAATAGAAAAAGTTTTCCGCTTGTTCTGTTGCTGAAAGATTACTCAACTGCATAAGGTTTATTTTAGCAGCGTCATAAAATCCTGCCCTGTACAATTCAATGCCTTTATCATTACTATCGGCAAAAATACTTGCCGCCGAAACAAGCAAGACACTTGTCAATAAAAGCGTTTTTTTAATTTTCGTTCTCATTTTCTTTTGTTTTATTATTATTTTATACTGTCAATTACCGCGGAAACCTGTCCTGAACCATTACATCCATAACATTTGATTGGTCAATTGTCAATAAGCCTGCTGATTGAATAACTTTTTGTCCTACTTGATTAGCAATAAAAACGCCAAAAGCAGTAGATAAGCCCGACCTCGGGTCGGTTACAAGTATGTAAACCGGACGCCACAACGGATAATTTTCAGTGATAATGTCACCTGCGAACGGAAGATAACTGTTTTCAAGCGTTGCATTTTCTTCGTTACTTATTCGCATCATCCTGACACTCTCTTGTGGTACTTTAAGAAAGCCAACCATACCTATGGCATTGGGCATTTCCATCACTTTCCGGACGACTTCTGCGCTGCTGTTTACATTATATAAATTGGGAGATAATGTCCCTCCTCTAACAATCGAATCAACGGCATATCGCAAAATACCCGATTGATTCCCGCCAAAGAGAACACGTATCGTGTCTAACTTTGACTTAGGATTAATTTGCGACCATGTTTTAAGTTCCCCTGTAAGAATTTTTTTCAAAGTTGGAAGTCCGATAATTGAATCCGGATTTGATAAATTAGCAATTAGCGCTATTCCATCAAAAGCAATTATGGAACTTCTCACTACCCGGTTTTTTTCTTTAAATGCTTGCTTTTCTTGCGCATTAGGTTCGCGAGTTGTCATTGCTAAGCGCACCGAATCATCCAGCAACAAACGGATAACTTCCGTTTCACTTGCATAAATAGGAATAATAAAAGCTGAATCTAACCGGATTTCAAATGCTGATATTTCTTGATCCATTAAACTTTTAAAACTTTCATCGCTCGCAACTCGAATCAGGCCGCTATTCAAAGTGTCTGTCCATCCGTCATTGGATTTTCCTGTTTTCTTACACGAAACGATTGAAACGCATAGTAATATCCAAACAAACTGATATGGAAATATTTTTTTCATATAACAATCTTGTCAGATTTTTCATTAAAAAGAAACTGTCTTAAAAGATACTTTTGCACCTCATTGCAAGGACGAAGCCTGAAGTAATCCAGTAGAAATCAACGGTCCGGATTACTTCACTCCGCTCGCAATTACGAAACATGGAGCTTTTGAGACAGCTTCTTCAATTAGTTATTCAACGATTACTTTGAATCATTCTTTTTGTGACTCTCACTACTCTATAAATTCCGTAAAGTCCCAAAAGAACACCCAAACCTGTTATCACACCTTCCGGCATCATCGGCCAATTTTTTTTTACAAATGGCGTAAACAACAAAATGATGCTCAAAAATAAGTATATTACCGACATGAAACAGTCAAAAATGAATAATCCCAATTTTTGGCCTTCTTCTTGATCGGAATTTTCAGTACTCACTAACTTTGTAATTTAAATTGCACCGGTAAATTGAAATATACGCTTACCGGATTACCATTTTGTTTACCCGGAATCCATTTGGGCATTTTTTTCACTGCACGCATAGCTTCCTTATCACAACTTGGTTCTAAAGATCTAACGACTTGAACATCATCGATAGAACCGTCGGGACGTACCACGAATTTCAAAACGACCCGACCTTGAATTCCTTGTTCGGAAGCAATGGTCGGATATTGAATATTACTATTCAACCATTTCATCAATTCGCCTTCACCTCCCGGGAACGAAGGCATTTGCTCCACATGTTCGAAAATTTGTTCCTTAGGAGCTTCGGTAATCACCTTATGTTCGGCAATGTCTTTAATATCCACACCCTGATCGCTACCTTGCACTGTAGCTACCGAAATTTGTGCCCTGCTTTCAGACAACTCATCCTGAGTCAACATTTTTTGTTCTTTTACGTCCTCGTCTTTAACAACAACCGGAGGTACAAATTGAACGGTAGCTTTTAACAATGGAGGAGGAGTAACCGGCTTGATTTGTTCAATTTGGTTTTCTTTGCTAACCTCATTATTCACATTATCCAAATTTGCCAAATC
>Ga0209629_10000551_pt1 | contig 20701 bp, 10 predicted proteins | sample TergutCu122P5_FD_187286 | JGI IMG/M metagenome (GOLD analysis project Ga0209629, IMG submission 187286) | Cubitermes ugandensis P5 segment gut microbial communities from Kakamega Forest, Kenya - Cu122 P5 (SPAdes) (version 2) | ecosystem: Host-associated > Arthropoda: Insects > Digestive system...
TTTTCATTCCCCCATACACTCCGGAAATGAATCCTATCGAACAGGTATGGGACGAGATACGCGAAAAGAACTTTGCGAACATATTCTTCAGCTCATTAAAGCAAGTGGTGGATACTCTTTGCGCTGCGGTTCAATCTTTGCTTAATGCAACTATTGCCAGCATTACATATAGAAAATGGATGTGTGAGCAATTTATTTGAGAATGGTATTAGAAGGCAGAACAAAAAAACCGCTCTTTATGAGCGTCTGTTCCGCCCATTTTATGGCGTCACAGATCCGGTTCTTCGAGGTTAGCATATGGGGACAACTCTGTTGTGTGACACATGAGAACCGTCTCCATGTGTTTTCTCCGGAGATTCATGATAAAAACCTCAATATCGCCATACTGCATATTGAGATTGTATAATTGACCAAAGCACATAAACCGCTAGAATAATTAAATATGTAACTATCGTCTTAGTTTTGGGTTTTTTCATAACCAGGCTCCTTATAACATTCTGCACAAATATTGAGTATACAATCGTCTTAGCAAATGGGTGCAGCTCTGTTATGTGACACATGAGAACCGTCCGCAAGCTTGTTCCTCTGTACGAAATGCGGGCAGACACAAGGTCTGCCCCTACGGCGAACTAGAAAAATTTACCATATGTAACACTGTGCATAAAAGCGGCGGGCAAAGCATGCCCGCCGCTTGTGATCGTAGGTTTACAGCGTTCCGGAGGCCGCCGGGGTGTACGGCGACAAATCATCCGGATCCCAGGCGAACACCTTGTACTGGCATCCGGCGTACTGCGAGGCGTCTAGGCCGAAGCTGACCGAGGCGCTGTTCGCCGGATCTATTGTGACATTGTTCTTGTCGATATAGACCAGCTTGCCGTCATTGTCGTAAACGGCCAGCACCAGGGACGCGGCTGCGCTGGACGAACTGTTGTTGTCCAATGTGGCGGCGACGGCGCTTCCGGTGTGGGACGCGGAGAGCACGTAGCTGTCCACAGCCCCCGCGATCTTATACAGTTTGCTCACGGCGTCCGGGTCGTCCGCGGCCTTGTCAAACGGCACGAGCGTATAGCTATAGGACAAATTCCCGGCTGGCAGCGTGTACTGCGTGAGCACGTCCGGGCCGCAGCTCGCGCCGCCCGTGCCGCGTGAGCCGTAGCTGACGCTGACGATCGTCTCCGAGTGCGTCTTGAGCTGATACGGATGCCCGGCGGGGGTCGACGCGCTCCAACTGCTGGTGGAGTTCATGTCGCGCCAGGTGTAATGCAGCGCGTTCGCCTCAAACAGGCGGCTGCCCGTCGCCGCGATCAGGAGGCCCGTGGCCTTCGAATCGGACGTGAGCGCCATGAACCGCGTGTTCAGGTGATTCCCGGTATCCTGCGGCTTGGCGAATACATAGAAGTTATCGGTCACGGTGGTCGAGTATCTGCCGGGGAAAGAGCCGAACAGGCGGTCGTTAAAGTTATCCCTCGGGCCGCACGTGAACCAGTCCACATTCTCATACCCGGCCGGCATCGTCATGTCCACGCCGAACCGGTACATCTGGGTGGTGTCGGCCGTCCTGAGCGATGTCGTCACCTGGACCGCGCCCGTGCCGTACACGACGTAACCCATATCGAGATACGTGTTGGCGTCGATGTCGGGCAGCCTGTAAGTCACCGTGAACGCGACGGACTTGTTGTCCGGAGAGACGACGGGCGCGCCAAACGAGTTGAGCACCTTATTGACGTCGGCGTTCAGCCACTTGGCGTTGCCGCCGCGGTCATTGGCCATCATCGCGCGCCAGAACGTCGGCTGGGGCCCGGACGTTATGAGCGTGTCGCCGTTGGCGGCGTAAGTGGTCATGGCGCCGGTGGTCTTGTTGAGCGCCACGGAGAATTTGTCGTTGCCGATGGTGAGCGCGGAAGCGCTGTCGTCGATGGTCAGCGCAGGGATGTCATTATTGACCAGCCTGACGGTTCTGGCCGAATTGAACCACGTGAGCGGGAACTGCTCCTCCGCTATCACATAGCCCTTGGCCGCCCAATCCGTGTCGGCTTTCAGGCACGCCTGGACCTTGAGGGAATATTCCGCGCCCGGCTTGGCCACGGCGGGCAGCGCCGAGAGATACGGCACATTGACCGCGACCGTGGGGATGTTGAGCAGAATGACCTGATTGGTTAAGCCGGGGATTGAGGGCGTTGACATCGGGCCGCTGCCGATAGCCTTGCCGTCCTCATAGAGCGTCCAGTTGAAATCAAAATCGGAGCCGTTCTTGGCGTAGTACTCGTTGCGCACCTGAACCACGCCGTTCTTGAGATCGCTGTCGGTGGTCTGGTTAAAGTTGAGGCTCTGATAAACCTTTTTGACCTCCGCCATTTCCGGGTCAAGCGTGCGGTTTGCCTGGAGCAGGCCGTCTACGCAGAAGGAGCCGTCGTTGTTGCCTTCGCCCCAGTCGCCGCCATAGCCCAGGTACATGCCGTTTCCGTAAAGGTCGTTAAAAGTCGGGGCGGTCTCGGAGACTGTGGAAGATGTATAGTCGGCGCAGAACAGCAGGCCGCTGTCGTCGGCCGGGTAAGCGGAGAAGGTGTTGGCGGAGATCTCCGCGGGGGTCAGCACGCGCGAATACACGCGGGCGCCGTAGAGGTCGCAGTTGGAGGAATTGCCCTTATCGGGGTCATAGCCGACGGCCAGCGGGAAGCCGTTCGGATAGATGGAGTCGCCGGCGGTCAGGACGAGCGAGGCGATGCTGGCGCCGTCCCAATACAACGTGAGCGTCCTGCTCGGGCCGTCGAAGGTGCCGACGATGTGGTGGATCTTGCCGTCGGTAAAGTTCGCGGGGAAGTTCGCCGTCGGCGTCAGCGCGGAGCGCCACTGGCCGTTGCCGCTGGCGTCGTGGACGTATACAAAGAACTCCATCTGGTTGGCGCCCTTGGTCTTTATTGAGAAGTGCGTGTCGCCCTTGCCTATGAAAATCTTATCATTGGCGAAGGTCGTCTGGCTCGCGTAGGCCTCGACGCTGAACGATTGCGTGCCGGATATCTTCTCGTTGAATATGTCCGAGCCGCCGTTTCCGGCCGTATTCGTGTAAGCGATATGCGCGCCGGGTTTGAGCGCCTGCATGCCGTTCACCATTTCAAACATGACCGCGCCGTTGACCGTATCGGACTTCCCGGCAATATGATACGGGCCCAGCTCCGGGGAGACGATGCCCGGCGTGACGGGTTTTGTCCAGATGGAATGATCCACAAATTCCCAGATGCAGCCGCCGATGGATTTCGGCGTGGAGCGGAACACGTCGAAGTATTCCTTCAGGTTGCCTTCGGAATTGCCCATCGCGTGGGCGTACTCGCACAGCATGGCGGAGCCGACGGCCGTGTTGGTCGCGTCGCCCCTGTGCCCGTCGACGGAGGAGTACATGTGGCTCATAACGTCCGTAGCCCTGTCGCCGTTTGTGGAGTTATTAGTGTCGCTTATGCCCTCGTAATGGACCGGACGCGTGGAATCCGCCTGGTGAGTGGCCTGTATTATGTCGCGCCAGCCAGCCTGACTGCCGGACTCATTGCCCATCGACCACATTATGACGCACGTGCGGTTCTTTAATTCCTGTACCTCGTTGAGCACCTTGCTCTTGGCCAGGTCAAAGAAGTTATTCACGGAAATGCTGTCGCTCGTGTTGGCGTGGCTCTCGTTGTTGGCCTCGGCCACAACCATTATGCCGTATTTGTCGGCCAGATAGTACAGGTATGTGTCGTCCGGGTAGTGCGACGTCCTGATCGTGTTGACGTTGTTCTGCTTCATTACGGTCAGATCCTGCCGGTACGTCGCCGGGGACACGTAATGGCCGCCGTACGGCGTCGTCTCATGGCGGTTGACGCCGCGCATGGTCAGCTTTTTGCCGTTGACGCGCACGAGGTCGGACTTGCCGTTGCCGTCGAGGAACGTCACCTGCTTGAAGCCGAACTGCTGGCTGACGCGTTCCACGGCCACATTGGCGCTGTTGTAGACCGTCAGCACCAGCGTGTACAGATACGGGTCATCCGGGAACCATTTGTGCGGGCTGAGTACGGACGCCTGCCCCGCCGCAACGGCCTCGGCGCTGGCGGTGAGCCCGGTGACCGCCGCCTTGAACGTATGGCCCTTGAGCACGTCGACGTCATTGGCGTCGAAGAGCTGCGCCATCACGCTGTAACCGCTCAGATCGGAGGCGGCGTAGTTTTTCACGTTGACGCTGAAATTGACCACCGCGTTTTCAAAGGCTGAGTCAAAATGCGTCTCCACCTTATAATCGCGGATATGCACGAACGGCGTGGCGGACAGGTATACGTTGCGGGAGATGCCGCCCAGGCGGAGGAAGTCCTGATCCTCCATCCAGGAGCCGTCGCTCCAGCGGAATACCTTTACGGCCAGCAGGTTGTTCTTGCCGTCCGCGGTCAAAAACGGCGTCAGGTCAAATTGCGCCGGGGTCTTGCTGTCCTCGTTGTAACCGACTTCCTTGCCGTTTAAATACACGTAGAACGCGGCCTCGACGCCGTCGAACGTGATGAACACCTTGTTCTTATTGGTTATCCAACTGCTCGGCACGTCGAAATTGCGGCGGTAGAAGCCGACCGGGTTGTAATCGTTGGGCGCGGCGGGGCAGGTCTGGCCGTTCCAGATGTTGTAGCTCACGCCGCCTATCCTTATGCTGCCCGGCATGGAGATGTTCGTGTAATAGGGCGGGTCATAGCCGAACGCCGGGTCGTAATAGCCGGTGTAGGGCACGCCGTTTTTGACGCCCTGGACCTGCCAGCTCGACGGCACGGCGACGCCGTTCCATTTGCTGGCGTCGTAGCTGGTCTTATAGAAATCGACGATGTTCTGGCCGCCGCCCAGCGGGTCCTTTGTGGCGTTGGCCGTGGCCAGGGTCTTGGTCAGCGTGGGGACTATGGAGAACTTCCAGTTGGACGTGACCGGGTTTAAGTCCGCGTCGGTGGTCAGCGGCATGTAATACGCGGAAACACCCCTATTATAATCGCGCGCGCCGGTGAGGGCCTTGCCCAGCGTGTCATAGGGCAGCGTCGCGGCGTCGGTATGCGGCGCTTCGCGGTTTACCTGAAATACCTGGGATTGGCGGCCCTGGTTCGGCAGGCCGGCGTCTACGCTCGCGTTGCCCGTCCACTCCAGGTTGTTGAAGCGTATCGCGTTCGGGTCGACAGTCTGGGCGAGGTTATAGGAGCCGAAATCCCCGTCGGTTACATCGGGCGTGCCCACTATGATCGCGGCCTGGATGGCGGCTATCGCGGCGTCGAGCTGGTCGCACATGGCGTCGATCTGATCGCCCGTGGCGGCGGCGTCCGCGTAAAGCGCGTTTGCCGCGGCCAGAAGCGCGGCGAATTTGTCGTGGTCAGCCTGGGAGATATTGCCGTCGCCGCTGCCCACCATAAGCGGTGAGAACAGCGCGCTGACCTTGTTGATACGGCCTTGCAGCACATCTTTCGTGTAATGGTTCGGGTTGTTGAGGAAATCGGCCAAAGCGGAATCGATCCCCGCCATTATGACCACATCCGAACCCCCGGAGCCGCAGAGGGAGGCTATGGCCGCTACGCAGGCGGCCTGCGCGGCTGCGCTGTAGGTGAGCGGCGTCGTGCCCAGCGTGACCGCCTTCGCCTTGGCTATCGCGGTCTTGGCGTAATCCCAAATCGCGCTGAGGCCGGTGTTTGTGACCTCGACGTTGAATTCGGCGCAGTTGACGTAGGCCGTCGGGCTCGTGGCGACCATCAGCACATAGCGGCCGTCCATCGGAACGCTGAAGTCGATCCGCTTTTCGCCGGTGGTGGTGGGCCAGCCGGAGGCGGAGCCGATGAGCGTAAAGTTCACGCCGTCAAGGCTCACGTAGATTGAGCAGGCGGAGATATTGCCGTTGGTGTTGCCGGCAGGCCGGGTGAGATACCGGATCGCCGTCACGTTCTGAACCGAATGCAGGTCGATCTCCAGCCAATGGCCGTTGACGACGGTGCCGGTCGCGGTGAGGAACTGCGGGTTGGCGTGGGCGCTCTGCGGGTGCTTCGTGGCGTCCCAGGGCGTGTGCCAGAACGTGCCGGTGTTGCCGTCGATGGCGTTTACCATCGCGTCCGGCTCGGCGACGGTCTCTTCCGCGCAGGCGTTGTCCGTCATCAGAAACTGCGGGTATGTAACGGTGTCGGCCGCTTTGACATTAATTACAGTCCCCGCGAAAGGGGCCATCTCAAAAATCATCAGCAGCGCGACTGCGAGTGAAACGGCGGCCGATAACGGCCGTTTGAAACCTGTTTTCATTTGAACATCTCCTCCAGGGATTTATAGTACTTGCCTGCTATCGACAACGCGACGGTCAGCCGATTCCCCTTGAAATACCGGTCCAACTAGTGAAATCAGCACGCGCATTATCAAAAATTGCTAATTATACTATAACATGTATACAACCGGGCCGCAACTGTTTTTTATATTCTTTCACACTTTTCAGCGGCGCGTTCCGCCCGCCGCGCGGTGCTTTGTTATGTCGGTTTTTGGGTTTTTATCAGTTTCTTGAAAAAATTGGAGTGCAAAACGGTGAATAAAATTGGTTTCGGCGGTTCTGTTGTCCTTGACATCGGGCCCTTAAAGGGATACAATAAAATTGTTTATTCTTTTAAGGAGGTGTTATGTCTATTGGGTTTAATTTTTACTGCGATAGAATGGTTTGTCGTGGCGCTGTTGTTTGCGGTTATCGGATTTTTTTCAGGGATTTTTTACAGGAAAAAAATCGCGGAGGCAAAGATAGGCTCCGCTGAAATAGAAGCCGAAAATATCGTCGAAGAAGCCAAGCGCAATGCGGAGGCCAAGAAAAAGGAGCTTCTTCTTGAAGCCAAGGAGGAAAGCCTTAAGACAAAGAATGATACCGAGCGTGAGGTTAAAGAGAGGCGCAACGAGATAACGCGGCTGGAGCGCAGGCTCCTGCAAAAGGAGGAGGCTACCGACAAAAAACTCGATTCGCTTGAGAAGAAGGAGGAGCTCCTTCTCAAAAAGATAGAGGCTCTGGACGCGCAGAAGTCTGAGGTCAACAAGGCCATGCAGAAGCAGCATGAGGAATTGGAGAGGATTTCCGGGCTCACAAAGGACCAGGCGAAGCAGTACCTGCTTTCCAGTATCGAAAGTGAGGTCAGGATCGAGGCCTCGAACATGATCAGGGAGATCGAGGCCGCGGCAAAGCTCGACGCCGACAAAAAGGCCCAGAATATCGTGGCGGGCGCGATCCAGCGCTGCGCGGTCGACCATGTCTCCGAGACCACAGTCTCCGTCGTGGCCCTGCCCAACGACGAGATGAAGGGGCGCATTATCGGCCGCGAGGGGCGCAATATTCGCACGCTCGAATCGCTGACGGGCATTGATCTGATCATCGACGATACGCCGGAGGCGGTCATACTCTCCGGGTTTGATCCGATGCGCAGGGAGATCGCCAGGATAGCGCTGGAGAGGCTCATCGTGGACGGGCGCGTGCACCCCGCCCGCATCGAGGAAATGGTGGAGAAGGCGCGCAAGGAGGTCGAGACCGCGATACGCGAGGAAGGCGAGTCCGCCACCTTCAACGTTGGCGTGCACGGCATCCATCCGGAGCTGGTAAGGCTCCTGGGCAAGATGAAATTCCGCACGAGCTACGGGCAGAATGTGCTGAAGCACTCGATAGAAGTCGCGCATCTGAGCGGGCTCATCGCGGCCGAGATCGGCGTGGACATCACGATGGCCAAGCGTGCCGGGCTTCTGCACGACATCGGCAAATCGGTGGACCATGAGGTCGAGGGCTCGCATGTGAGCATAGGCGTCTCGCTGTGCCGCAAATACAAGGAGCCGGAAGTGGTCGTAAACGCCGTCGAATCGCACCACGGCGACGTGGAGGCCACGGGCATCATCTCGATCATAGTCCAGATCGCGGACGCCGTCTCCGGCGCGCGGCCGGGCGCCCGCCGCGACACGTTGGAATCGTATATCAAGCGCATACAGAAGCTCGAGAGCATCGCGGACGGCTTCAAGGGGATCGAGAAATCGTTCGCCATTCAGGCCGGGCGCGAACTGCGCATCATCATATGCCCTGAGGATGTGGACGACGCCGGTATGCCGATGCTCGCCAGGGAGATCGCCAAGAAGATCGAAAGCGAGCTCGAGTTCCCCGGGCAGATAAAGGTCAACCTCGTGCGCGAGACGCGCGCCATAGAATACGCGAAATAACATAATGACAACATAATAAAGGCTCGGCGCGGTTACGCTTAACCGCGCCGAGCCTTTTAATCCCCCGGCGCTCAGCCGCCTTTTGAGATCTCAAAATTCAATTTTTTTAGGGCCTTTTTTTCTATCCTGCTGACATAACTGCGCGAAATGCCCAGGATTTTCGCTATCTCTCTCTGGGTGATCTCATTGCCGTCGACCAGCCCGTAGCGCAGCTCAATGACGGTTTTTTCCCGGTCCCTGAGGACGCAGCGCATCTTCTCATACAGCGTTTTGATCTCGTGCTTCAGGTTTACCTGCTCGTCTACGCTCTGCCTGTCGTCGCCCAGTTTGTCCTCTACAGTCACCTCGTTGCCGTCCTTGTCGATGCCGACGGGCTCCTGCAGATAAGTGTCGTTCGCGTATTTTTTGGATGCGCGCAGATACATCAGGATTTCGTTGTTGATGCATCTTACCGCGTAGGTGCCGAGTTTGGCGCCTTTTTTTGAGCTGTACGTGCTGATGGCCTTAATCAGGCCGATCGTTCCGACGGACAGGAGATCGTCCATATCCTTTATATGGTTGCCGTATTTCTTTACGATAAAGGCCACAAGGCGGAGATTGTGTACGATCAGGGCGTTCCTTGCCTCCGTCCTCTCCTCCTGCGTGCCGTTTTCAAGCCGCTCCACCAGGGCGCGTTCGTTATCCTGATCGAGAGCGTCCGGAAAGGTCACTCCGCCGGTTATATACGCGAACGCAAAAAAACCGCCGAAAAAGCCCAAAATCATATACGCACCCCCCCAGTCTTCAGGCGACAGTCATACGTACATGGTTATTATATGATTTTGGGCGTTTCCTCGTGTTTGTCAGATAAAAATAAAGTGTTTTGAAGACGCGCGGCCGCGCGTCATTTATCCATGGGCATAGAGCCGGGAGGGCCGCCTATATCGTCCCAAGTGTAATAGCCGCTGTCGATCAGGCACTCCTTGATATTGTCCGCAGTGACGACGGTGTAATCGCATAAGTACGACGGGATCATCGCTGCGATGTTGTCATAAGTCTTGGTGTCGTTGACTTCCGGCTTTTCGCCGTTGAGCAGGCTTTGCGCCATCGTTACCGCCCGCTCCGCCAGTAAGCGCGTATCCGCAAATACGGACATCGACTGCAAGCCCTTCCTTATATTTATCACCGACGCTTTATCGCAGCCAGACCCGGTGACGATCGGGAAATTATCCGCGGTATAGCCGGCCGCCTCGAGCGCGGCGGAGACGCCCTGGGCTATGAAATCATACATGCAGAATACGGCGTCCAGCCTGGTTCCTTTCGGGCCGTATCCGCATTTAGAGATCAGAGCCTCCATACGCTTTCGCGCCTCATCGGCTTCAAAACCACGTATTCCGCAATCGTAACCATTCAAAGTCTGACCGGATTTGGCAACGAGTTTGCCGCTGTCGATATAAGGCTGAAATGCTGACTTTGCGCCAGAGATTCTAAAGCCATAATTGCCGTCCATGGTACTCCCGGTGAAAAACTCTATATTGTAAGGTCCCCTGGTTGCCTCAAGAGCAAGTTTATTCGCGATATAGCGGGCCTGGTAAAGCCCAGATTGGCTCCAGTTAAACGTCACGTAGTAATTCACTGCGTCCGTATTCACTATAAGGTATTCATACGCTATTACGGGGATGCTTTTGGCTTTCGCCTGCTTGAGCACCTCCGTGAGAACGCCGCCGTCAATAGCCGCGATGATGAGAACCTTGCAGCCATCGGTTATCATATTCTCTATCTGGGAAATCTGCATGGCGACTTCGTTATTTCCGGCGTACCACAGATCGACGTCATAGCCGAGCCGCTTGAATTGCGCCTGCATGTCGTCGCCGTCCCGCTCCCAGCGCTGGAGGCTCTTTGTCGGCATCGAGATACCGACTTTGAGCTTGGGGATATCCGCGCTGGGGGTCGGGGCGGGCGGTACCGGCGACGGGGCGGGCGTTTTGCCGGCGTAGGACGTCGCGGGCACAGCGCCGCCGGCCTCCCCGGCGGGGGCGAAAGCCTCAGGCGCGACGCCGTTTATAGAGGCCGGCGTCCAGAGCGCGAGGGCGGCTATAAAGATAACGCATACGGCCGGCGCGGCCAAAACCGCGGTATGTAATATATTTCTCATAATCATCCCCTCAATTGACCTGTTTACTCGTATTTTTTCAGCTCCCGCATAATCGCGCTGTCCAGGACGCGCACGTAAGTGCCTTTCACGCCCAGGGAGCGGGCCTCTATGGCCCCGCTGGCCGCCAGCTTGCGCAGGGCGTTTACGAAGACCGGGCGGGAGACGTTCGTTTCCTCCGAGAGGTTTTTGGCTATGAACAGCCCGTCGGTCCAATTGAGACGCCTCAGTATATGCAGAGCGGCCTCCAGCTCGGAGAACGAGAGCGCCGCGATGGAATTTTTGATATCGCCGGCGCTCCGCCCGCCCCGCTTTGAATCGTATCCTGATCTGTACATTTTGTGCATGATCAGCGCCGCGTAATAGGCGCAAAATTCCGCGGCGAACGCTTCATCAGGAGTAAAACCAGAAGTAAAACCAGAAGTAAAACCAGAAGTAAAACCAGAAGTAAAACCATGAGTAAAACCGCGGCTGTCGGGGGAGGGCGCGGGGCGCAGGAGCGCCAGTTCCCCCATGTGCTCCATATAGGCGATCAGGGGCATGCTCAGGATATACCGCTTCACGCCGCGCCCGTCGTCAAATTCAAATCCGCGCCCGGATGATTCCGGCACAGACTCCGGCACAGATTCCGCCTTGGATACAATCAAAATCGTCCGCCAGAGCGATTCGTCGAGCCTGTCCGCGCGCATGAGCAGGCCGCTGTGCGAGAGGCCGTCCTGAGCCAGGACGCGCCCGTCCGCGTCGGCGAGCAAGGCGGCGCAGTTAAAGCGGGCGCGCAATTCCCGGCAAAAGAACAGCAAGGAGGTTTCGGCGTCCTCGCACCGCCCGACGGCCTGCATAAGCCGCCCGGGCAGTCCGTACAGCTCACTCATGGCGTCACGACCCCCGGTCAGATTCGGATAACGCCGCTTCCGCGACGTAACCGCATTTGTCGTTGCTGCAGGCGATCTTCTTGGAATCCCTGGAACCCTTTTCCACAAGCGGCTCGCCGCAGACAGGGCATTTCTCCCCGGTGGGCTTGTTCCATGACATGAAGGGGCACTCGGGGTTGTTCTCGCACCCATAGTACTTCCGGCCCTTTTTGGTCTTTTTTATCAGCAGCCTGCCGCCGCACTCGGGGCAGTTCACGCCCGCCTCCTCAAAATACGGCTTGGCGTTTTTGCATTCCGGGAAGCCGGGGCAGGCCAGGAAGCGCCCGAAGCGCCCGTATTTTATGACCATCCTGCGCCCGCAGTTCTCGCAGATTATGTCCGTCTCCTCGTCGCCGATCTCGACGTCGCCGATCTTTTCCTCCGCCAGCTTGATCTGCCGGTCAAAGGGGCCGTAGAACACGCGCACAATCTCTTTCCATTCCAGCCGCCCGTCCTCGACCTTGTCGAGATCCTCTTCCATCTTGGCGGTGAAATCGATGTCGACTATGTCCTCGAAGTTGTTCTTCATGATCTCGTTTATGGTCAGGCCGAGCTCCGTGGGGAAGAACATCTTGTTCTCCTTGAGGACATAGCGCCTGGCCACGATATTGGCGATGGTGGCGGCGTACGTGCTGGGGCGGCCGATGCCCAATTCCTCCATGGTGCGGACCAGCATGGCCTCCGTATAGCGCGCGGGAGGCTGGGTAAAGTGCTGGGCGGGCTTTATCTCCTGCAATTTTACGGCGTCCCCCTTTTTCAAATCGGGGATCCTGGCGCCGTTGTCGGCCTCCTGATCGGGGTTTTTTTCCGCGTCTTCCGGATCCTCCGGGCGGGAATAGACGGACAGGAAGCCGTCGAAGTCCAGGACCGAGCCGCTGGCGCGGAAACAGAGCTCCTCGTCCTTTACCGCGCAGACCAGTTTGACGGACCTGGTCCGGTAGGTGGCCGGGGTCATCTGGCAGGCCACAAAGCGCTCCCAGATCAGCTTGTATAGTTTGAACTGATCCTTTGTGAGCGAGGCTTTTACGGAATCGGGGGTGCGCGTCACGTATGTCGGGCGGATGGCCTCATGGGCGTCCTGCGCCCGGCCCTTGTTTTTATACTCCGTCTTTTCGGGCGAGGCGTACCGCTCCCCGTGTTTTTCCAGTATATAGGCCCTGACGTCCTCAAAGGCCTCGTCGGATATGCGCGTGGAGTCGGTGCGGATATACGTGACGATGCCGACGGCGCCTTCCCCTTCTATGTCCACGCCCTCATAGAGCTGCTGGGCGACCATCATGGTCTTGTTTGTGGCAAAATTCAGATGCTTTGAGGCCTCCTGCTGGAGGGTGCTGGTCGTAAAGGGCGCGGCGGGTTTTCTCACGCGCGCGCCGGATTTGACCTCCGCGACGACGAGATCCTTTCCGTCCAGCGCCGCCACGACCTCGTCGGACTGCCGCTTATCGTCCAGCTCCGCGCCGCGCCGCTCACTGCCCACGAATTTGGCGCTGAATCTGGATCTTGCGGATTTCGGCCCGGCGGAACTCAATGTGACGTCAATGGTCCAGTATTCCCTGGGGGTAAAGGCGTTTATCTCCTCCTCCCGGTCACAGATCATCTTCAGCGCGACGCTCTGCACCCTGCCGGCGGAGAGCCGCCTGCGCACCTTTTTCCAGAGCAGCGGGCTGAGCTTATAGCCCACGATGCGGTCCAGCTCCCTGCGCGCCTGCTGCGCGTCCACCAGGTTCATATCGATTGAGCGCGCCTCTTTTATGGATTTCTTTACCGCGGTCTTGGTGATCTCGTTGAAGGTGATGCGGATGGCCTTGTCGGCGTCCAGCTTAAGGGCGTTGGAGAGATGCCAGCTTATGGCCTCGCCCTCGCGGTCAGGGTCGGTCGCCAGGTAGACCTTGTCGGCGTTCCTGGCCTCCCGGCGCAGTTTGGAGAGCACCTCGCCCTTGCCGCGTATGGTGATATACTTCGGCTCGAAATCGTTCTCGACGTCGATGCCCAGCTCGCTCTTGGGCAGATCGCGCACATGCCCGACAGACGCCTCTATTTTATATGAAGAGCCCAGGAATTTTTTGAGTGTTTTGGCCTTTGCTGGAGATTCCACGATCACCAGGTTTTTTGACATATATTAAAAACATCCTTTCAGTAATGGAGGCTGGAGGCTAGAGGCTGGAAGCTAGAGAAAACCCCCATGCCCTACGTTTGGAACGGCCATGCCGTTCCGATGATAATATCGATGGCCGCAGTGTTGCATCCGGCAAGATTTTATAGAACACTGACACCGTACGGGCAGACCTCGTGTCTGCCCGCAGTCCGAGCGGAGACAAGCCCCGCCCCCACAGCACATTCTAGCCGGATGAAACAGCAGTTTGACCATTTGCGTGTATAGTTAATCCTCAATCCCTTTTAAAAAAACCGCACAGCACGGCGTCAGATTTCTAAAGGCGCAGCCAGGAACCGTCTTTTCTCTAGCCCCTAGCCTCTAGCCTCTAGCCTCTAGTATACTGCTGCCCCGGCAGCCGCTGAACGAGCCCCCGGAGCTCCAGCGCCGTCAGCGCGCAGGCCGCCGTCTGCGCCTTTATGCCCAGCCTGTATATTATCTCATCGACGACGACCGGCTCGGAACCTATACAATCATAAACTAATCTTTCGTCATTTGCAAGATTGTTTACAATATTGTCCGCGGAATTATTTTGCGCATTATTTTCGGATTCACGCCCTTTTTCGATGGCTCTTTCCAATTGCAGTTCCAAATGCAGCTCGTTTAATATGTCCGTATAATCGCAGGCGGGGACCGCCCCGTTCTTGATCAGCATATTGGTGCCCTCGCTGAAACGGCTGGTGATGTTGCCGGGGACGGCGAAGACGTCGCGCCCCTGCTCGAGGGCCTGGCCGACGGTGATGGACGTGCCGCTTTTCAGGGCCGCCTCCACGACGATGACCCCGCGCGAAATGCCGCTGATGATCCGGTTGCGCGCCGGGAAATTGGCGGCGTAGCTCGACGTGCCGGGCGGGTATTCCGAGACGACGCAGCCGTTCTTGACGATCTCATCCATGAGCTCCCTGTTTTCCACGGGATAGCACACGTCCACCCCGCAGCCCAATACCGCGACCGTGAGGCCGCCGCCCTTTATGGCCCCGCGGTGGGCCATGGCGTCGATGCCCTTCGCCATGCCGCTGACTATGACGACGCCGCGGGCCGCCAGGTCCCTTGAGAATTTATACGCGACGGACGAGCCGTACTGCGTGCAGCGGCGGGAGCCTATGACCGCGATGTACGGCATGCCGGAGGGAGGCAGGCTGCCGCGCGCGTAAAGCCCTACGGGGGCGTCGGGCACGTCCCGCAGCATGACCGGATAGTCATAGCTGTACCGGGAGATGAACCTGATCCCTTTGAGCTCAAGCTCCGCGGCCATCTGCGCGAGCAGGCCGGGGTCCTGGGCGCGGAGGATCGCGCCGGCGTTCTCCCGCGTTATGGCCTGGCACCTGTTGAGCTCGGCCTCGCCCGCGTAAAAGACGGCCTCCGCGGAGCCGAATTCCTCCAGCAGCGCCTGCTGTTTCCTGATGCCGAGCCCGTTCACGCGGGAGAGCCACATGATATAATTGTCGTCCGCCATAGGTTTCTCCAAACTCGATTTTTTATCAATGGCAGCGGGTCCCTTTATTTGCCGGGCCCGCTGATAATATGTATAACCGCAGCGATAATTTTATTATATTTTATATTGATATGCCCCATTATTCAAGTATTTTTATTCAATTACTTTTATGAATAGTATACGGAATGAAATCGCGCTAATTATTGGCGCCCGCCGGTGGTATACTATCATCGGCGGGCATAGGCGGGATTTTTATAGCCGCGCGCGTTAAAATTTGAAAAAGGCATTTACTTGGCGGTTTTGGTGTTGTATAATATTGGCGGTGCATTTTTTTGGAAGAAAATGCGCCGGCGCTGTTTATAATTGATATAAAACCGTATAAAAAATTATGATGAAAAAATTATTAATGATAAAAGGGAGGCATAAATATCAATGGCAAAAAAGATGAAAACTATGGATGGCAACACGGCGGCGGCCCATGTCTCATACGCGTTTACGGAGGTGGCGGGCATATACCCCATCACGCCTTCCTCGACGATGGCCGAGGCCGTTGACGAATGGGCGGCGAACGGCAGGGTCAATATCTTCGGGCAGAGGGTAAACGTCGTGGAGATGCAGTCCGAGGCCGGGGCGGCAGGCGCCGTGCACGGCTCTTTGGCCGCGGGCGCGCTGACCACGACCTATACGGCGTCCCAGGGGCTCCTGCTGATGATCCCCAACATGTATAAAATAGCCGGGGAACTGCTGCCGGGCGTATTCCACGTCAGCGCGCGCGCGGTGGCGGCGCACGCCCTCTCCATCTTCGGCGATCACTCCGATGTCATGGTCTGCCGCCAGACGGGCTTCGCCATGCTGGCGTCCGCCAATGTTCAGGAGGTGATGGATCTGGGCGCGGTGGCGCATCTGACGGCCATAAAGTCCCGCGTGCCCTTCCTGCATTTCTTCGACGGCTTCCGCACTTCCAGCGAGATCCAGAAGATCGACGTGCTGGATTATGAGGATCTCAATAAACTCGCGGACCATGAGGCCATCGCCCGCTTCCGCGCGAACGCCTTAAACCCCGAGCACCCCGTTCTGCGCGGCACCGCGCAAAACCCGGACATCTTCTTCCAGGCCAAGGAGGCCGCAAACCCGTTCCATGACGCGGTGCCCGGGCAGGTCGAGTTCTATATGAACGAAATCAACAAGCTCACCGGCCGCGATTACAAACTCTTCAACTATTACGGCGCCCCGGACGCCGACAGGGTCATCGTGGCCATGGGCTCCGTCTGCGACGCGGCGAGTGAAGTCGCGGACTATCTGGGGGCAAGCGGCGAGAAAGTCGGCGTGCTCAGCGTTCACCTCTACAGGCCCTTCTGTGTGGAGCGCTTTTTAGAGCAGATCCCGAAGACTGTCAAAAAGATAGCCGTTCTGGACAGGTGCAAGGAGCCCGGCGCGCTGGGAGAGCCCCTGTATCAGGACGTCTGCACCGCTTATTTTGAAAAGGGTGAAAACGGAGAAAATGGGATAATAAGGCCCCTCATCGTCGGCGGGCGCTACGGCCTGGGTTCCAAGGACGTCACCCCGGCGCAGCTCATCTCCGTTTATCAGAATCTCGCTTCGGACAGCCCCAAAAACCATTTCACCGTCGGCATCGTGGACGACGTGACAAACCTGTCGCTGCCGGTCCTCCCGGAGGTGGAGACCACTTCCAGGGGCACCACGAGTTGCAAGTTCTGGGGCTTGGGTTCCGACGGCACCGTCGGCGCCAATAAGAACTCCATCAAGATCATCGGCGACCACACGGACATGTACGCGCAGGCGTATTTCGCCTATGACTCAAAGAAATCCGGCGGCGTGACGCAGAGCCACCTGCGTTTCGGGCATAACCCGATACGCTCCACATACCTGGTCAAGCTGGCGGACTTTGTGGCCTGCCACAACCAGTCATATATAGACAAATACGATATGGTCGAGGATTTAAAGGACGGCGGCACGTTCCTGCTCAACTGCATGTGGCGCGAGAACGAGCTGGCGGAGAAACTGCCGGGCGCGGTCAAGCGGTATATCGCGCGGCACAACATAAAATTCTATATCATCGACGCGACGGAGCTCGCCATAAATATCGGCCTGGGCAACCGCACCAACACGATCCTTCAATCCGCGTTCTTCAAGCTCACCGGCATAATACCCGTCGACGACGCCGTAAAATATATGAAGAAGGCCATAGAGACCACATACGGCAAGAAGGGCGAAAAGGTCCTTGAGATGAATTACAGGGCTGTGGACGCCGGCATCCAGAACGTCGTCGAGGTGAAGGTGCCGGAGGACTGGAAGGACGCCGGGGATACCGCCGTTGAGGCCGTATGCGCCACCGCGCGCCCGGAGAAGCCGGAGTTCATCACGAGGATACTGGAGCCCATGAACGCCCAGAAGGGCGACCTGCTGCCCGTGAGCGCCTTCAAAGGCCGCGAGGACGGCACCTTCCCGCAGGGCACGTCCGCCTTTGAGAAGCGCGGCATCGCCGTGGACACCCCAATGTGGATACCCGAAAACTGCATTCAGTGCAACCAGTGCGCGTATGTGTGCCCCCACGCCACCGTGCGCCCGTTCCTGCTGAATGAGGACGAGGCGGGCGAAGCGCCCGAGGGATACGCCACGCTCACCCCCAACAACAAGGCCCTCAAAGAGCTGGGCTATAAATTCAGGGTGCAGATCGACCCGCTGGACTGCACGGGCTGCGGCAACTGCGCGCAGGTCTGCCCGGCGAAGGAGAAGGCCCTCGTCATGCAGCCGCTCGACAGCCAGCTCAAACAGATGGACAACTGGTATTATTCCATGGCGCTCTCCGCCAAACACAACCCCGTCAACACCGAGACGATCATCGGCAGCCAGTTTGAGCAGCCGCTCTTAGAGTTCTCCGGCGCCTGCGCGGGCTGCGGCGAGACGCCTTACGCCAGGCTGGCGACGCAGCTCTTCGGCGACAGGATGTATATCGCCAACGCCACGGGCTGTTCCTCGATCTGGGGCGGCAGCGCCCCCTCGACTCCGTATACCGTCAACAAGCAGGGCAAGGGGCCCGCTTGGGCGAACTCGCTGTTTGAGGACAACGCCGAGTACGGCTTCGGCATGAACCTGGCCATCGAGCAGCGGCGGGAGAAAATGGCCGAGGTGTGCGGGCAACTGGCCGCGGCCGAAGATATCCCGGCGGAATGGGGTTTAAAGGCCGCCTGCGAGGAGTGGCTGGCCGGGAAGAACGACGGGAAGGCCTCCGGGGCCGCGGCTGAGAAGCTGCGCGGGGCCGTCGACATAGCCATAAAGGAATGCGGCTCCTGCGGCTGCGAATATGACGCGCTCTATAGATTTATCCGGGAAAACGACGACATGCTGGTCAAAAAATCCGTATGGGTATTCGGCGGGGACGGATGGGCCTATGACATCGGCTTCGGCGGCCTGGACCATGTGCTGGCCTCCGGCAGGAATGTGAACGTCATGGTATTCGACACCGAAGTCTATTCCAACACGGGCGGGCAGGCCTCAAAGGCGTCGCCCAAGGCGTCCGTGGCCAAATTCGCGGCTGCCGGCAAGCGCGTCAGCAAGAAGGACCTGGGCATGATCGCCATGAGCTACGGTTATATCTACGTGGCGCAGGTTGCGATGGGGGCCAACCAAAACCAGACCATAAAGGCCATAACCGAGGCCGAAAAGTATGACGGGCCGTCGCTCATAATCTGCTACGCGCCCTGTATCAACCACGGCATAAAGAACGGCATGGGCATGACGCAGCTACAGGAGAAGAAGGCTGTCGAGGCGGGTTACTGGCATCTCTACAGATACAACCCGATGCTCGCGGCGGAGGGCAAAAATCCCTTTACGCTGGATTCCAAGGACCCCACCGCAAGCTTCCGCGATTTCCTGAACAGCGAAACGCGTTACACGTCATTGAAGCTAGGGTTCCCGGATGTGGCCGAGGAATTGTTTGCGGCCTCCGAGGAGGACGCCAAGAAACGGCTGGCCAGTTACAAGCGGCTCGCCGGGCAGTAGACCGGGGCTTACGACCGCCTGAAGGCGGAGGACTGGGTTGCGGCTGAAAGCCGCCAGGGGCGCTTTGCGTATCAGTTTTAGCCGCCGCGCAAAAGCTGCCTCTGTTTATGGCAAATGGCGAAACGGTCAAGACCGTTTCCCGCGTAACCAAAAAGAGGCAGGGGGTTTTCTGGCCAATTATTGGAAATCTTTAGTACGGCGGGCGGACAGGGTCGTCCGCCTCTACAGAATACCAAACCCTTGGTTTTACTGAGTTTACCGAAGGGAAATCCGTCAAACACATGTTATGTTACAATGCGTAATGTTCTATTTAGGGATTCAGCATGCCATAGGGGGGTCTCCGGCCGTACGCCGAACTGTGGATTTCCAATAATAACAGTTTTGTTGAGTGCGTCCGCAAGTTTGGAGTTATAGAGCTATAGGAAGCCTTAGGCTGAGCGGGCGGACAGGGTCGTCCGCCCCTACAGAATACGGTGCGGAGACGGGCAGACCGAAAATCCGCCGAATTAACGTTACGACATTAGCATGTATGGGTTCTGATTCCGTTGCTTTTACGCATATATATACGCAAAATAGCTTACGCAAAATCACAGTGACGTACTTGTCATAATGTTGATGTCACTGGAGACCGCAAACATACTATACGCGCAAAGATTGGGCGGGCGGCGGGAGCAGAGCCTCCGCCCTACGGGCAAGAGGCCGGAGACCAGAGGCCATGCCATGGGCATAAGGACCAAGGGCATGTGATTATCTGAGTAAACGGCCATAAAATATAAAATATGAAAAAGGGGCGAATTGCATGAAAACAAGGCAGGAAATCAAGGCGCTGGCTAAAGAGGCTATGGCTCAGCAGCGCGGCACGGCTATTCTCATTTATGTTGTATTGATACTGATTTCCCTGGTCGGTCAGTTGCTGGTGCGCTTAACTGATCCGAACAAAGTTTTTATTGTTTTTTTGGGCGCGCTGATCGCTATTGCGGCCGCGTTCATAGAAATCGTGTTTGCCGTCGGATCTCAGCGCGCCTTCATAAAGATTTTTAAGCGAGAGCACACAAGCCTTGGCGAGGTAGTCTCCAGCCTCGGCGTCAACTTCTGGCGAAAGCTCGGCGGTATACTGTGGATGGTGCTCTGGGTATGCATCTGGTCTTTATTGTTTGTCATTCCCGGCATTGTCAAATCCTTTTCGTACCTTCTGACGCCGTACATACTCGCGGACTGCCCGAACGTCAAGGCTACGGAAGCCTTAAAGCTCTCCATGCGCATGACCAAGGGGCACAGATGCAAATTGTTCGTTTTGTATCTGAGTTTTATCGGGTGGATGCTGCTGAGCGTCCTGACGCTGCTTATTCTGGACATTGTCTATGTCGGCCCGTATATATCGACGACCATGGCGGGATATTACATTGAGCTGCGCGATCAGGCGCTGGCATCAGGGGCGATTAAGCCGGAGGAGCTGCAGTAAATTGGCGGTTGGCAGTATGACGCCATAATGTGAAAAAGGGTGCGGACGGCATGAGGACAAGGCGGGAAATCAAGGCGCTGGCGAAAGCGGCGGTGGATCAGCAGCGCGGCACGGCTGTTCTCATCTTTCTCCTTATACTCCTGATTTCAATATTTAATTTGTTGCTGGTATACGCGATCGGCCCGCTGCGCCCTTCGTTTCGCTTACCGGGCATGCTGATCGTTTATGCGGTGATGCTTGTTTTACTGGTGCTGGAAGTCGGGGTGATCGGCGCCTTCATAAAGATTTTTCGCGGAGAGCAGACCGGAGTGGGCGAGGTATTTTCCAGCCTCGGCGTCAACTTCTGGCGTAAGCTCGGCGGTATGCTCTGGATGGGGCTCTGGGTATT
>Ga0209629_10000552_pt1 | contig 20689 bp, 13 predicted proteins | sample TergutCu122P5_FD_187286 | JGI IMG/M metagenome (GOLD analysis project Ga0209629, IMG submission 187286) | Cubitermes ugandensis P5 segment gut microbial communities from Kakamega Forest, Kenya - Cu122 P5 (SPAdes) (version 2) | ecosystem: Host-associated > Arthropoda: Insects > Digestive system...
TCATTAGTACAAGGTCATCTGCATATTTCACAGTTTGAATAATTTGCCCTCCGATGTTGAAGTCTCCAAGCCCATCCAGAGCTTCCTTGGTAAGGCATTCGCTGTACAAGTTGAACAAAACTGGTGACCAACAGCATCCTTGTCGAACTCCTCTTCCTATCTGCACACTTCTAGACTCCCCTCGGTCCAGCCGTATTTGTGGTACAAAAAATGGCACACTTTTACTACGTCAGTACCATCCAGCAGTGCTCCAACCTTACATTCAATTACATGTTGCATGTACCAAAAGACAAACAGGCTAAACCTGGGAACCTTCCAGAAAGCAGTCTCTTTCGGACACTGGAGAGCACTGGATAGAAATGCACTTCCACCTTTTTATGGTCAAAGGGTCGAACATCATTGATCAGTAGTATAAACAGCGATGAAGTAATCTGGAACTCTAACATCGCGTCGAGCTTAATTACACGTACATAAAACGTCACACCTTGCCATTGGCACTACTTTTACTGTAAAGTTCTTCCGGCAAAACGTTTCGATTGTGACAGACATCTTCAGATAAATCTCAACCATGTAAACTGTACAAACATGCAGCAGATTATATGACAGATAAAATATTTGGTTCATGCAAGGGAGGCACATCCTAAACTAATTCTGAAGGTGACTTTGTACGTTGTGACCGCTTAGCCTTGGAGGCAGGTAATTCGTCGGAGGAATACGAAGGCACTGTCTTCAACCCTGAAGCAAGTTCCTACTAGACGTTGGTACCGACTCAAGAGACCACACGTTGTGGCAACTTAGAAGACTACAACTTCAACATTCACCATTGCCTAAACAAGAAAGGTGCAGGACTGTTCTGAACGACATTTTTCGATATTCCTCTACCATTTCAAGTGAATGTTGTTACTGTACCTCACGTAGGTCAAAACAGTGAACAACTTATCGTTGCATGGATCTCAAACTCAAATAATACGCAGGGCAATAAAATAACTGTGAAATTGAAGGCAGATCGCACGTTGTTTTAATTACTTTATGCAAGACTTGAGGTACTCATTGCGGTGTTGCTGAAGATTCACGTCTTCTGAGATGTGGGGTTATGTTGTTCGACGAGTAGTTTCGACGTTTCGAAGGATCCTAATCACATTCAAGGTCAAGCAGTGCAAGAAGACGAGCCACGCGGGAAGATAAGGTGTATTCATCACTCACCCAACGACACAGCATTACATCCCATCAGATTTTAATCTTCTGTAAGCACTTAAATTAAAAGCAAACACACCAATAAACAACTTCACATTTTAGTAACAAAATTGAAACGTGTTGTAATTATTTTGAATCTAAAACTCTGTTGCACTTTTTCTCCTTGCTCAAGTACGTTTACGTTACCATCTATGGAGAGCAAATATTTCTGAGCCTTAAAAAAATTGACAAGACATTTGAAATTAATCTTTGACACTCACCCGGGTCAAATTCTATAGCTGGAAAAATATCAGTGACAGGGCCATACAAAATAAACTGGCCAGCCGCAAGCGCCCAACAAGCCAAGTGTTTCAGATGCCTGCACCATACTATATATGTGTCATTTGACATAAGGTCGCAACAAGCAGGATTTCAGATTCTCACAGCAATGTCATACCAGATTCAAGTCTTCTGACATGTGAATCCGTGTCGACATGTTAGTAGTTACCGCAGTTTCAGTATCTGTATATTCAGGGGTAAGCAGTGCATGAATAATCTTCCGAAACGTCGGTGATTATTTACAAGTCTACACATCATACATCAGAAGAATTAGATCTCATCGTACAAACGAAGCGAAGGAACCAGTCGCTAGAAAGGAAGGTGGACATAAACCAGTTTTCCTCTGCAAGACTTACGCCAGGCGCAGTCATTCTTTATTAATGCAACCAGTGCTCCACTGGGACACCATAGCACCTCCGTGCAACGGTCAAATTTAAACAGAGCAACCCACATCAGCTGCATCCACCGAAGCACGCCGTCGTTTAGTCGATATATTTATTTCTTGACCTAATCATTTTTTATTATGTTTTTCTTCTTATGTCCAGTCTTAATACTCGTAGCATTCTTTCTCATTCTCAATCGTGGGACGTTCACAACTGAATATTGCTAAAACGCGCGCATTAATTTCTCCATCTTTGTCTGCCCTTATATAACAACTTCGGAACTGCATGAAGGATTTTCAAAAAAAATTGTATACTTCTTCCTCTGTGGCTCCAGTATCCAAGAAGGATAAGCGCCCCCCCCGGTTTCTCTCGTCCATCCATCCCTATTTTGCACTACTTGTCTCCAATTAACAATTCCCATCGTTATTACCGTATATTCTCGAATCTAATCCGCACTAGGTTTTGCCGATTTCTTAAACGGAAAAAAAGTTAGTTCGCGGTTCTAATCCGCAACTTTCCTTCAACCGCCCCTTGCCTACAAGGCAGACTGATTGAATAACATTGGATGTTACCAATGCTTTAACCGTTATCCGACTAAAGCGCCGTGTGTGAAGTAGTGACTGGGTGACGAATAACGATTCAGTTATGAGTGATGACAGCGAGTCTTATAAATAATAAATTATAAATATTATGTGATATATAATATTATAAATAATAAATAAAATAATAAATTATTGCATTGTTCTTACGGCACGTACAGCGGCTCTATCATTTTTCCAAAATCCAGCTCTCGACCGCGAATCTAATCCGCATCTGATTTTTTACCCCTCTGAAAGTGTAAAAAGGGTGCGGATTAGATTCGAGAATATATGGTATGTCATTCTCAACACCATTTTTCCATCTAGAAATTTTATATACAGGTGCTTCACTACAATCTTTTGGTTAATTCCAGTTCTTATTAAAGTTTGATGACAAATAACAGACTATTTATATGATTACCTAGTGCATATCTGCGAGTATCTCGCTTGTACTTCTCCAAGCAAATATGTTTCGAACAAACGTTGTAAGGGTAACAAAGCGTTCGCATTACACTCAGTATACACGTACTCCCCCATTTGCGCGATAGTTACGTTCCGGAAGATCTGGCGCAAGTCGGGATAGGGTATACATATGGTCAAATAAATAAGTATATACAAAGGAGTCCAACTGAAATCCAAACTACAGCAAAGAGGAACTTTATCGGCCGCAGGATGACAGCCCCGCCGACCGTGTTATATCGCCCAGCAATGTCATTCCATCACCCTCGTTTCACTGCGCTTTCATCCCCGCACGCAAAAATTCGGTGGTTTAAATTTTTTATTGTGTTTTTACATTTATTAAAATGCGTAAGTCTGCAACTGCATAACTTTATACTGCGTAAGTTGGGGAGTGTCTGTACTGTTCCCGTAAGTCTCATAGTTTTCGAGACAACTAAAGAATAGTAAACCGAAGTCCCAAAATAGTTGGACTGTACCTACATTTTCCAACTCATTAATATAACGACAAGCCATTCGCAGTTCTTCACTTATATGCTCGGTTGCAATACCTTTATAATCCGCATTACACATTCTTGCCACCATTCGGTTCATTTTACTTAGAAACGTGAAGCTAAAAAACGACATAAACCGTAATTTTACCTTTCGTTTTATATGGTTATAAAACTCGGACTCTCACATTAACGGAAGAACACTGAAGGAGGGTGTTCGAGAAGAGGGTGCTAAGGACGATATTTGGACCTACGAAAGAGAAAGTGACAGGAGCCTGGAAAAACTGCAGCATGAAGAGTTTCGTTGTATTGTACTCTCTTCAAATATTATTAAGAGTATTTAACAAAACTACCTGGGCATGTGGCATGCATACGTTCAGACCGGTTCTGGGGCCACCCAGACTTCTACTCCATGGGTTCTTCCATGGAGGTAAGGAAGCCGAGGTATCAAGTTAATCACTCACCTCCATCTAGCGCCGAGGTTAAAAATGAATGAAGGTATACCTCTACTCCCACTCCATGCTTTTACATAAATGATAGGGAAAATTTACCTTTTTTATGTGGAATGTACGTTCATGGGAGATAATATTGAACAGAAATTCAAAGAAATAGGACGAAAGGGCATGGAATGGATTCATCTGGCTCAGGATGGGGAATAGTGGCTGGCACTTGTAAACGCGGTAATGACCGTTTTGGTTCTGTAAGCTCCGGTGAAGTTCTTGACTAGCTGAGAACGTGTCAGCTTCTCAAGAAGAACGCCGCTCCATGTAGCTAGTTATAATCCATCCTGTGCACTCTATGACGGTATACATTTCTGACGTTTCGAATCTTCTCATTTAACCTTAGAAAATGTCTATTATTCGCATCTGTACAGAAGAGGAATCAGCCCAATGAATGAAATTTTAGAAACGTATATTTCTGGCATGTTCCTGACAACTTGCGTTTCGTAGGTACACAGACCTGCTGGATCCCACATAAATATGTGAAAACGAAGCTACTTTAGTTACTGTGGACGCGTTCAGTTATTCCACAGTGAACGGATACCAGAACCGTCAGCCTCTTCAGTTTCTAAATCGATCAGACCAGCCAACTGGGCGAGATCAGAACTTAGAGGGGTGTGAACAGCTCAAATTGGAACAGCTTGCCTGCCACCCCAAATAAAACCTAATACAAGTTAGTTATCAGATTCTTCTTAAGAAAATGAATGTCCTTTCTAGTGATCACGAAACTCACAAACTTTTATGGAAACCTAATGTTTATTAAAAAGCAGTATCCGCGTATGACAGGAGGGCATGTGCAGGAGTGGAGATACCGTTCCAACAATAGATTAATTCTGTACTGGATGGAGGTGAGTGGTTAGCTTCACACCCCAGCCGCTTTATCCCCGAGGAAGAACATCCCACTGCCCACTGAATAGAAGACTGCCTGGAATCCAGAATCGATGTGGACGTTTTGGAGAGTAGAGAAATATATTGTCCCTGCCGGGAATCAAATACAATTCGGCTGTTGTCCAGCCTGTAGCCTAGTCACTTCTTTGACTGGGTTATCCCAGGTTGTGTCCGAAGTTTATTTTTACCGTCATTAAAATCTTCTCACGCGACCAATAGCGTCAAGTAGAAGTCCGTGGCAAACGTTGCGAGATTTTTTGCCTCCTTCGCCAGGGAATAATGTATATTGGTTGGACTACCAAAATTTTATCAACTTTAATTGCCGTGAAACGTCACGTCTTATACGTTCATTATTATTAAACTTTCTTTTTCACTAGTCTTTGGCGGCCGTAAAACGAACAGAAACCGGCTACAATTGGTTTACGCGCCAAACAGTACATGCGCAATAGCGTAAGTTCCGGAAATTCATTGTCTGACCTCACATGTACCGTTCCTCAAGCGAAAAAGTATAAGATGTTCTCAGAGCGCCGTTAAGTAATTAATTCAAGTATTATTAACAGCTATACTTTAAAAGATCACGAATTAATAGCGAGGTATTGAGAGCAGAGTTAAAAAAAATGACTTTCATTCAAACAAAAGCAAAACGAATTCGGGCTTCGGTCCGGAATCGGAAGCACACTTGACGGCACACGACGGAGTCGGACCGAATGCTTCTCGGGCCGGTTCAGGTAATGTTCTAAAATTTCGGCCCGTGCAGGCCTCTAACACAGACACTTCACGTAACTAGACACAGTGCTTACCAAAATGTAGTTCCCATTCTTCTCGTTGCTGAGGGCAATATTCACAGAGACAGCACGGTGCTTCTCCTTTTCTTTGGACATAATTAGATGTCTTTGTCTTCGCTTCGTCCTTTCGCCTCTTGAACGTGGGTTGCTTGTCCTCGTGGCAACTTCTATCATTCTCACCCGCTCGCTAACAAATGTCAAGTTACTGGCACAATTCAATCACTAATTTTATTTATACTCCAACATTAACTATAAGCCTTTGTTCACACTATAAATTAAACTACACGTTTTGTCTCTACTCCATACTACCCCCTTCTTATCTTACAGTTCATACTCAAAACTAGCCACAAGAGTATTGCGTTCCAAATTAATAACCAGTTCCTGCTCCTACTACAAAATAAACACTTGTTCTTCTGTTCCTAATTAACCACTGACATTTATTTTTAGTATAAAATAATCGCAGACGTTTGTTCGTAATCCAAAGTTGACAAATAGTTCTTGCTTCTGCACAAAATTAACCAATAACTTTGCTCTACTCCAAAATAAACGCCAGGGTTTGAGCGTCAAACTAATCACTGTTCTTGGAATGTGCTCTAAAATAACCACAATTATATGTTTGTTTATGCGAACTACAAATTAACACGCACTGTTCTTCCTTCCAAGTGATTCGCGTACTTTATGACCTTACCAGATACACAAAATACGCATTTAAACCCATTTTATTTAAGTGCTGATACTCCAACGGTCGCAGCATTTTCAGTTAATTAGTAATCCTCATTCCAAAAGCACGAGTTCCACTGTCAATTATTTCCATCCAATATTTCGTCAGCACAAAATCGTCTAAATTTCTGTGCTCCAGTAACAAAGACCTACACGCGCTGTTGATTCTTTCCGCCCGTTCATCTGCGATGTGACAATTCTCCTGAACGCCCTGAATTAAAATGTTCTTAGGGGAACTTAAAATATCAGATATATTAATCAATCTGTATTTATCCATTGCATTAAAGAGATAAATACGAGACGCACAAGTTGTGGTGGTGGGGAGGAGACGTATGACCTTCAGTGATCTTTGGTTCTACTAGTACGCCGTGGTACTACGTATGTAAATCACTTGTAATGGCAACAATGCTTCAGTCACTACGTGGCATCAGTTACTGATCTGTTCATTAACTACAGGTCATTTAAACTTTTAAAAGAAGTCATACGGATCTACCAAACGAGGCCGCGCCATTGTTCAAGCAATTACTGTCCTGTCTCTCACCGCGGAAGCAAGGGTTCCAGCCCAGGTCAGTCTATGCGAGATCTGTGGTGGACCAACTAGCAATGGGGCAGGCTTGTCTCCGAGTACTTCAGGTTTCTTCTGTCAGCGTCTTGCACAAATTTCCCATACTCTTAATACTTCATTCATCTACCAACGACGCTATATAACACTGTACAACAAATTTTGGCTTATTTCTTGCTTCGGAGATGAAATCTGTTTGTTACAAATTTTGGGACGCTGAACAAGAAAATGATTATGAAAAGTCTTGATTGGCTACAGTTTCCAAGAAAAGTTAACACACTTAAGTTATACGTGCTTTACACATTAATCCATGACGGAGTGTAGTCTGACTGGCTTGCCTTGATTAACTGCGCTGCCTCTTCACCTGTCATTTTGTTACAAGTCCAGGAGAATCTCTTGTTACTATTCAGCTATACTCACACTCACACAATACGCAGAAAATACTCATGTAGCCCTGCTGGGGGCTTAGAAATATAGCAACAACCTTCAAGCCTTCACAAAGTCGCTACTGGTATTTCTTGCAGTTTATGCAATTAAAAAGCAGCTTCATGTTGTCAAATGATTTATTATTATTGATTGCAAGTCGAACTGTGCCGGTCCCAGTGGCCGCGCGGTCTAAGGCGTAGGTCTACGGCCGCTCGTCCGCTGAGATTGTGGGTTCGAAGCCCACCGGGGGCATGGATGTTTGTCTGCTGTGTTTAGTGTTGTCAGGTAGAGGTCTCTGCGACGGACTGATCACTCGTCCAGAGAAGTCCTACCGACTGTGGCGCGTCGTTGTGTGTGATCTAGAAACCTCGAGAATGAGGAGGCTAAAGCCCGCTACGGGGCTGTGAAAAATACAACCAAAAGGGTTGTAACGCCAAGAAAACAACAAGTCGAACTGTACTGATGGCAACACCTGGCTATTATGGAGTAGAACAGCTTTTAAATTTAACTTCGAAGAAGTCTATAAAGTGTATCCATCTCTCAGGATTATGATTAATATTCAGGGATGTTACCAGACCATGAACATTGTTACCGTTAACACGGTTACCCTTCATCTGCTCTCAAGTATTGCAGCATATATATTGGGCCCAGCCCTGGTCCAGGTCCCCAGCCCGGCAGCCAAAATAACGGTGGAAGGCTTTTCTGATTATCGGATATACGACACAGTTCTGTGATGAAAAAACTCACCTCTCCGCCAACATAACAGAAATTAACGGCACTTTTCATGCAATTTCGCTGCATCCTTGCTGAGGTTCGGCCAAGAAACAACTGTATGAAATACTTAAGGCATTTATAGACCTTACGGTCTGGAAAAGGGTCTTTTTTTAATGAATAACATAGGTGGTTATGATGCAGCTCCCTGGAGAGAACTGAAATCAACAACTTGTTTCATTATCTGGGAGCTTATTGCATATCCACTTTGCCTGTTACACTTCTTCACCCTTCTGATGAGAAGCAAGTAGGCTGACGCAATGCCTGGGTGCTGATTGTGTTATCCACTTCAAGCTAAGGGTTGCCAGATCATCGCTTACAGACGCTAAAAGCCAAAAGCAGTGAAAACTGTACAAATTGGGACCCATCCCAGATCTTCTAAAGCAGAGCCAATTAACAATATTAAGTGTCATATTCGTGCTCAGAGCCCGAAAATTAGTAAAGACTTGCTATTTTAAACCCCGAAGCATTTTGACTGTTGACCACTGCCACCGAGTGACAACCCAATTGCAGTTAAAAATAATAATTATTATTATTATTATTATTATTATTATTTGTTCATTTGGCTGTTGTCAAAATAGTCTGTGTTTATGTGACTACGATGGGGTACAGAACGAATGCATTTACCATCTTTGTGGATCATATAGCCAGACAATCAACTGCACTTTCATAGTTAAAATTAACACAGGTGTGGAGAGACTCACATTGTCTGTCTTAGTTGACACCGTCCGGTAAGGAAGGGAGGAATCGACGTAACTTAAACGCCGAAAACGAAGGTAATATGTTCCTTTGAAATGTTTGTATCCACCAATCATACTTCACGTTGTCATAAGGAATATGGCCACAATATGAATCGGCACTACCATGAAAACTTCAAATCTTGCAACCTACAATTAGTATTCGCCCAGATCGACATCTAAACCATACCTGACTGACTACCTAACTAACTATATCTAATTAACCAACCATAACTAGCTACCATAATTCACTAACTCCATGGAGCACAGTCCCTCTTAAGAAGCCTTGCCTCGTCAAAAAACCACCACAGTCCACGCCTTCCCACCCCATTTCTTTAACATCCACTTTAAAATTGTCCTCCTATCTATGCACGTGTCTTCAACGTGGTATATTTTCTTCCGTTTTCCCACCAAAACACTCTATATTCCTCTTCTCCCCCATCCGTGCCACATTTAGACCCAAAACACGATTCCCCTAAAACACGAGACGCGCGTTGTCGATTGAGATAACCTGCCCAGTGCCATGACAAACATCGCAAGTGTAGCAGTGAGGGTCATAAGGTTGCGCCACAGTCGTGCCAGGCAGACGCCTTCCTTAAGCACAGTAAACAGGACCAGCCTGAAGCTATCGTCACGCACACGCCCATGTCATGTCTTCTGCTCCGAGGTCAATGCAGCTTTAAAGGGACGACCCTGGCCGCCACGAGGAGACGAATGACTTTCTGCTTCTTTTATTTCATTATTTATTTGTTCATTCATTTAATTTTGTTTACTCATATTTACGCATATTCTTTTATTTCCTTATTTCTTGCTTTTCTTCTTCCACATACTCCTGCTGTCACTTCTTATTCCTTTTCGCTTCCTTTCTCAAAATGAATTCTTAAAATTCAAAGGATATGGCGTTATTCGCGAAAGAAAAAAATGTGCTTATGAAGTGTGTAGGAAATTCGGCACATTCTATTATGTCCAGTTGATAAATTCAGCACAGTTCGTTGTGTCCATATAACACATTCAGCACATTTAATTGTGTCCTGCTGGTAAATTCAGCACATTTAATTGTGTCCTGTTAATAAATTCAGCACATTTCATTGTGTCCAGTTGATAAATTCAGCACATTACAGGACATTGCAGTCTATTAGGCTGATACATACAGCAAATTTGTGTCCGGATGATAAATTCAGGACATTTCAATGTGTCGTGTTGATAAATTTACCACATTTCATTGTGTCGGGTTCATAAATTCAGCACATTTCCGTGTGTCCGGTTTAGAAACTCACAGTTGAGCTGTTCCTTCTGTAGGAGTAACGCGGCTAACTTACACCGGGTTCTATTCTCCACGGCGCATTGGCTGTTTTCATTCGCTCATCGAGACAATTGCAAGGACACTACCTTCTGACAAAAACTTGTTGCCCCAACTTCTGGATAAGTTTTTTCCGAAACTTCAGATTAAAGCCATTATACTACATAGTGTAAAAACCCAGACATTCCGTACAGAAGTTAACAGCTGTCCTTTGTAACTTGTCTATGATACGCCACTACGGACTGGGATACCGCTAATCGGTATAGCGACTCGCTATGTACTGAGAGGTTCGGGGTTCGAACCCCGATGGGGCGAGATTTTCCGCACACGTCCAGACCGGTCCTGGGGTCCGTCCAGCCTCCAGTACAAGGGGCACCGGGTCTTTTCCGGGGGTAAGACGGTAGGGGCGTGGCGTTAACAACCTGCCCCCATGTAGCCCGAAATGAAAGACACAGTAAAGCTATACCTCTACTCTCCCTTTACATCTTCATGGCCTGCTATAGGGTAAACTACAATACATCACTTCCTGTTCCACATATGAGCAGAAATAAAATTAGTCCCTTCGCCAATTAAACTTTTATGTTCCTCACACACTTGAACCTTGTTACACTTACTAAAGATTTATTTTTTATGCTATTCACAATCGCCGCTAGGTTAAAAATCACTGTTACAACAACTAAAATTCACTTTACTGTGTACATGTCTAAAAGGTTCGTAAAATGTAACTGTTTTACTACAGCATGCTAAAACCCAAATCGCAGTTCCTTCTGTTGTCCTCATATCCTGGAGAGTAAAGCCCTAAAACTAACTTAGTTATACTAGGCTCGGGGCTGGAGAAATTGTGCTTCGATTCCAGGCAGATGTAAGAGACTTGCTGTACTCAAAGCTTTCAGATAAACAGTGGGGCCCACCCAGTTCCCTATACCGTCAGTACGGTGGGCTTCTTCCCGCGGATAAAGCTGTCTGGGCGTGAATCTGACCATTCAGTCCCATATAGTGCTGAGGTTAAGAATGAGTAGAGATATACCTCACACATGTACTTTGACGCTGAAATGTCATTATCAAATTTTGAATAATGGATATTAAATTTGGTCCTTCTGTTTCATTTTGCCCTCTCTTGATCTCTTCTACATCCTAGATTATATTTGAACATGTGTTTTTGGATTGGTCAGTCTTCCAATCTTGATTCGTTCTAAGTATCCTCTTTGATAATCTTCTATTCTTCTCATAAAGTCTGTTAAGTGTAATTTTTCTTACAGTCTCATTTAATGTCACTTTCCAGCGTGTTCACATCCCAGCGAACTGTCTATTAATAAGTTCACTCATTCCGTCAGTCCTTCCGCCCAAGTATATTTAACAAGCAACAAGAGAACGAATAAACCGATTTCAATTAAGTTTAATGCTGGAGAACTGTACAAAAATGAGTAACGTCTTCTGATGTAATGCCACGCAATCTAGTATCTATTAGAAATTTTGTGACCCTTAGGACCAATCCGTCTACATTTTCAGTGTAAATGCTTTCATCCTGAAGATGGAGGTAGTCCACTGAGAAACTGACAGTGGGCTGAACATATTATAAAAAAATAAAACACGGAGTGACCCAATAGTCTGTTAACTGGTTAGTAAAATGTACACCAAAATACTTCGTAAGCTTAATACTTTCTGAAATCCCAAAAGTTTTTCGAAAGGTCTTCAATGTTCAGTCAGAAAAAACGCTTGTAGCTGACTAAAACGAATATTAATAGGTTTACATTGGAGCATTCCCTTTAATACGCGAGAATGTTTTTGGTTAACTAACTTTCGGGAAATCATGTAGATCAGAAAATTTTAACCACCGATTTGTGTGATGACCTATATGCCTCTCTGGCGCATCCCCAGCGTAAACTGACAAATATTAATCGGACAGAAAACTTTTTCGAACATAACCTGTAGAGGAAAATGAAACATAAGCTTACATTATATGTCCAATGCCATTTACCCAAAAGGTGTACGTTTTTTGCGGAAGTAATCAAACAGAAATGAGTTAACGTCTCAAAACTGTTACGCTGCGTTAACATTTCCAAACTTGCATGTTCGACGGTAAACGCCGTCTCCTACGAACACATTCTACTGACATTATCGTATTTAGAGTTCCTATAACGTCAGATCTAAAGTATTTGGTGCGTATAAATTCAGTGCTCCAGAAAACCCGGAGGTTTGGAAACCCGCTGTGAACAACTGTCAAAAGAATTAACATTCAAGTTTGACTAATTCCTAAAACTGAAGGTGAAATGTTGAAGTACTCATAATTTGCCAGAGGGTGCAAAGACCATCGTCTGACACCACTAAACCACAAATCAATGCCATCAAAAGTTTCTACAAGAGATGAACGAGATTTCGACACTGTCATCTCCGTGGATTCTTAAACAATGGTCGAAAGCTCCACTAATACGAAGAAACCAATCAGAATACGTTAAATTAACGTACAACAGTGAGTTATTCCCACAAAAATCTGATATTTAGTTCACGATCGAAAGACAGAGAAGAACGTCGGAATTTTGTGTGTAATAACAGTGACAATGAATTGGAAAAATTCAAAGGATTCAAATATAATAGCAACAACACCGAAACGGGTTGCCGAACTCCAGTGGCAGATCCACTAATAAAAAAAAAGTGATTAATACATCTCGCGAAAGTGAATTAAATGACAAACAACACAAACTTCCCCAGATCTAATAAATGAATGTAGTACCTCAAACAGCATTCATCCACCGACAAATAGCTTGACCACAGCAACAACGTTACATAATAGGTAAGCGCGTGTAATGTCTATGAGGGAACAGGAACTAACACTCGCCTTGAAATAGAGAGAAAATAACGAGATGAAAACGCCAGAATTTCTATTTGCATGTTTCATAAGCCGTAGCTCAATCAAACTATATTATTTTACCATTCTCAAGAAAGGCACCCGGCAAATAGGCGCAGCCTACCCGACACTCGAATGCCGGTCTTTTTTTTTTAATCACAATCCTCATCTCTTCATGCTGCATATTTTCACATTTAGTTTGTTGCATCATTCGTTTTCCTTGATCCTGAAGCAGGGCAAAACAAGCAGCGTTACAATGCAGATGCAAATTACATCACATCGCTCTTCAGAGTACAGTTAAAATGGCAGCTATTGATATCTAACGTTTCAACTAGACCATGAACAGTTTTAATTGAGGAGCATGGCTACGTCCTTCTGTGATTTATTCACAGACGAAAATTCATTTAAAGAAACCAGAGAAACGATATTATGCTCCAGTAATATAAGCAAATTCATCACTGTTTCAAGCACCAACCTGCTCAGATAAAAAATAGCCGAGTCATAGTCATTAAACCAATGAGAATAACACGCGTGTGCACTTGCCAGTATAATGACATCGAATGCCAACAATCACAGTCAACTTCGACGCCATCGTCGGTTCAAGTGTAAATATCTGTCCTTAATACTAAACGGATCTGCTTCCTTCAAATATCTCGAAACGTGTCTAACGAAGCATCCGGTTCCCAGGCGTCAAGAAAGACACAGCTGGTCTGCCTTCTCTTCCTTAAATTCCGCATGAATCTCCTTATCTTCGCACACTGCCCAAGTACGGATTTTCTTGTTCTGTATTATGTCACAGGACTAATACATGGATTGGTAGGAAATTCGATTAAGCCAGTTTCGTTTAGTTTAGTTTGGTTTAGGTTAGATCAGCGTTTCACAGTCTTTGTTCCACGGAACTTGGGGTTCCGAAGAAAATTCCGATGACAGCATAATCTTCCCCGCTCGCTGTCACCAACAACTTGGTCATTTCCTCTTTGTAAAGATCCTTGCCTGAAAGCGTAATAAGGTCCTGGTTTAACCGCTTGTATCTGAAGTAGTTCAGTTGGTACAATAACTAGGCTGTGGGATAGACCATCGAGGAATAGTGGTTAAATTGTCGGCAGGAGGAAGAATTTTTTTTTCCTCCAAAGCGTCCAGATCGGCACTTGTGCCCACCCGCTCTTCTATTCCATGGGTACCCGGAGTTCTTTCTCCCGGGGTAACGCGACCGGGGCATGAAGCTCGCCACTCGTCTCCGTCTAGTGCCAAGGTTAAGAACGAGTGGAGATATTTCCTCGGATACAGCTCGTACCATAATCAACTGTGGTATACCATCCAGTCACACAGTCCCAGCGAGGATGTCTAGCAATATGGAGGAATGCTCTGACAGATCAAATTAACACTACACCTACAGGAAAACAAATCAGTTACGCTTCCTCTCAGTGTTATTTGAACGTGTAAACAAAATGGCTGTCACATTTACAAGACCTGAGTTTCTTGCAGTAGTGCTGCTATCGCACTTCCTTTCAGTGCTTTCCCCTTCTCTTTGTTAAGTGACGCACCAACTCTATAAAATTATGACAAGGCAGGCAATGTACATATAACGTAACTCTGATGCGCGTTCGTAAACCATTGTTGCAGTGGAAAAGCAATAAATACTACATCATCTGAGTGTATATTTGTAACCTTAGGTATCCAAAATGCAATGAGCATGCGCCATACTATCATCTGTGGCCTGCCCGGCTCTACAATATTTTTCCACATTATCTCATAAATGGCACGATGAAAAAAAATTACTGAACACAAAATGTGTGTTTTGATTTTCGCTACAACATTTGTGTGAAACATTCTTCATTCTAAGAAGGAATGAGCGAGATGTAATCAAAAATGTATATTGGTCTTCATGTAAAGTACCTGTCATTCTTGTCCAATTTTAACGATACTTGAATTTTCTCGACAGATTTTCGAAAAATTCTCAAATATCAAATTTCATGAAAATCCGCCCATTGGGAGCGTAGGTTTACCATGCGGACAGACGGACGGACGGACATGAAAAACCTAATACTGGCCTTTCGCAATTTTGCGAACGCGACTAAAAATGGAATACAACATTTTTAATCATTCAGTCTTTGGATTATGCCCACTGTCCTGCATGTAAAATAAAAATTCCAACACATTGTTTCTGGGACAGGATCTTTCCCCGTCCTCAGGCACAAGAGTAAGGCAGACGCCTTATCAGTGGAGCCAGATAGGAAAATCTATTGTAAATCTCTGGGCACTGATTTCTACAATAGCTTTAGCTAGTTTTAATCTTTCTTTTAGACACAGGAAGACCGGCCAAGTCCAAAGATTGAAATATTCCAGACGTACCTGCTCTTCACACAAGGGCCGTGAAGATCCTTTTCTCTGAACAAACTGTACGTAACCTTTTGAAAGTGTCGTGTGCAAATGTGAATTTTTGCGAGAAAGATCATTATTCCGTAATTCCAGAAATAAAACTACAATAATTACACATGGATCTGCGTCTGAAAGAAGGAACTTTTAATGGACAAGAAAGTTCAAATTTACCTGAAACAAACTGATACTTTTAAGATATTCCAATGTGAAGCAATACAATCGTATCCTTTCGCTGCTGGCGAGTGAAGAAGTGGGCCGCCTAAAATTTCAAAATATCCCACGAAAAGCTAAAAATAAAAGCGCAAGTTTGATGAAAGCTGCTTGTAATTCAGCTTTACACCTGCTGGCAAAACAAGATCCCGGACGCCGAATACTCTCAAAAAGTTCTTCAGCCCCAAGCAAACTTACAAGGGCCAGACTTCATCCTTCATCTCACATGAAGATCCTGCTCTCAAGCATCGTTTCTGATATTGTGCGTATTTGTGAAGAAAAGAAATACAATCACTCTTGCATTAACAAAACTGTAATATACAAGCAGGGCTACAACTATCCTTCACTCAAGTGCCGGTATGTTGTACAGTGGTTTTATGCTTAATTTTAGTACTCGCTTGTAAGGTTGGTGGTAATTCCTACATATTATTTTCCTTAGCTCTGCCCGCTTTACTTTTCGCTGCCTTAAACGTGAGAAACAGTACAAACATAGGTAGAAATTCTGCACTACGAATATAGTCATGAAGATGATTCATAATTACGATTTCACAAGAATAGTATAATCATGCTCTGTCTGAACACAACTTAATTCTTAAAGGTTGCGAACAGCTACATATTTCGGCTAGATGAAGTAGCCATCCTCAGGATGTACATGAAAAAAGTAACAAGGAAGATTATAGCTGCAATTACTGGTTTGACTTCTCGAAATTACAGTGGTTATACGATTATATAACATATACAAAATACGAAGAGAATAGGCAGTTTCAGGTCTAAAAAGATATAAAGTTAAAATAGTTTATTACGTAGATGATTGTATCTATGTGTCCAATGTAATACAACGCAGCATTTCCAGTAATTTAATTGACAACCGAGCAGGCAAGTTTAGGCAGAGACAGCCTGTACGTGTTCGTTTTGAGCCTTGCATACCTGGCTCGTTGGTAGTGCGTTACAGCATAGTTAAGCTTACTCGAATAGTGTTATATCATTTGATACCACTAAATTTCAACGATCTACTTCGTTATCAAAGCAACCAATATCATTCCCGGTCTTGTATACATAACCAACAGCAGTTATCAAATGATATAACACTATTTGAGTAAGCTTAATTACTCTGTAACGCACTACCATCGAGCCAGGTATGCAAGGCTCAAAACGAACACGTTCAGGCCGTCTCTGCCTAAACTTGCCTGCTCGGCTGTCAATTAAATTACATTAAATTAAATTACATTACATTAAAATCTTCCTTTTTGTTTTCTTCATGTTCAGCCTGATAATGGCTACTTAATGTAGCTGAAACATGTAACTGTTCTTAACCTTTAAGAATTAAGTTATGTTTAGACGCATCATACTGATATTATTCTTGAGGTATGAATGTAAGTTTTATTTGAAGCGTTCGCTCTTCTGGGAAATCACGCAGCAGAGGTTTGTGGTTGGTTACCGACGTTTCGAGACAGCATAACTTCGGTAACTAACTACCAACCTACGCCGAGAAATATCCAAAAAGAGCGAAAGCCTCAACCATATCGCGGCGAAAGCCTGATATCTCGCAAGTTTTACTTGTTTTATTTTGCTCAGTTATCTTCCACAAAGCTTTTGGTTTCCGCCTGCATATTTCAAGGTTAAACTGGCTCCGTGGCCAAATAATTTTGAAAAACTTGACACATCAACGGTTGATGGCCGCCAGAATCACAGACACTCATCTGCACTCGTTGGACTGTTTCCTCTGGTTGCTACAATTATAGCCATATTCAATAACAACTGCTCCGAAATTCCACGAGTTTTCGCACAGCCTTGTCACAAACACAGATCACATAGCGCTGTTTACCTTCGGTACATTCTACCACTGCACAATACTAGAAAATATTTTACAGCAATGTCATCGTTAAAAAAAAACTCAAGTGCGTAAATATGATGGTTTTAAAAGGCCACATATTTCAGTTCTGTCCACTTAATTTTCGAGGTTCCAGTAAACTAAAAAAGTCTTATATCATAAACCTTTTTATGATCACCATACACCTTATCTTCGACTAAGAGGACGACCAAACAACAGATGGTTGAATTATGTACACACACATATTAACAAATGCAAAATTACAAATTGGACAGAGAGGTCAAAAAACAAAGCTGACTGGAAGAAGTCAATTATGGAGGTGAAGGTCCGCATTGGACCGCAGTGTCATCTAAGACGAAGAAACGGAAGGAGAAGTGTACCTTATTTGCGATAATTATAAAATGCAAACCATCTAGGTACACATATATGGATGCACATGGTACCCATACTTTATTCCTACAAGTTTCAGTCTTGCAGCGCTCTATCGTTTAAACTTAAACCCCTTTTAACACAACACTATAACTTGATGTTTTTCTGACCGTGCATCATGAATTGACTATATATTAATCACCAAATTTTGTGCACTGATTATTATTCATTCATAAAATATTAATCTCCTCTACATGTTTCAAGCCTCAAGTGCTCATCTTCAGGAGGATACAGTTGTACACATGCAGCATACGGTACTGTCACTCTCTATGAGAGTCTTCACTCAAGCTATGTACCTACAAGCCACCAGGAACTCTCATAGACAGTGACAGTACCATATGCTGCATGTGTACAACTGTATCCTCCTGAAGATGAGCACTTGAGGCTCGAAACATGTACAGGAGATTAATATTTTATGAATAAATAATAATCAGTGCACAAAAGTTGGTGATTAATATATAGACAACACTATAAAACCAAAAAAAAAAGTTAAATATTTTAACTAGATACACCTGAGTAATACAGCAACACAAGTATTCAATGGGAAAGGGTCTGCAGTTGTAACAATAAACAGTATTGTATGGGTTAATGTAAACCTTGCTAATTTCACACGTACGAATTGTATAAATATGAATTCCATGGTGACGCTCTTGCAGGACTTACACATTTCGGAATAAAATAGGGGTGTCATTTACACCAATTTATGTGTACTTATATGGTTTTTATTTTATAATTAGTCTTACGTCATTTTTGAGTTACCGGTGAATCAAAATGTTTTTAATTTTGTAGTTTCCTTCGAATATGCTGTTCATTTTGAAAGAACATTAAGCGTGTAAGTTCATTTACTTCTGATTTTATCATACTTCTCAACAATACGTTCATCTGAAATAACAGATAGGGGAATGCGAGCTACCAAAGTTGCGCAACTCGTCTCGAAAGTATGGCGACATGATGGCCTTCAACGGCATGACATTTTAGCTAATTGATCATTAATCTGGGCACATTTTGTCTTAAGTTTCATGCAAAAGCAGAAACACCGACATGACGACTTCATTCCGTTACAGAGCTGATAAAATTGTTGCATGCAAAAAACACGGTGACGTTTCGGAGTCTTAAAGCTCAATGAATTGTAACTCTGATGTCAATGGGAACAGCGCGTCGTCTCCCCACTGGACCGATGCAGCGTCTCTTTAGGGTCACTGACTGTGGGTCCATTCTCTGAGGTCCCGAGGTCAACACGTTATCACGTCATGGCTAGAGATAAAAACTTCTCTTGCGCGTGATGTTTAAAAGGAAAAATTCTAGCATTGTCATGAGAAGAAAACTAGAAATAAGAAGACGAAATTGGTGTGATTCTTATGCGAAGTATATGGTGACTGTCCGACTGTGTGACTTGGAAAGCGGCAAAACGACGCCTGATAAAAAAACACTTAGCCCGTTTTCCTTACTGGACACTCTGTGCAAGTACACACAGTAAAGTGTCTTAAATAAAACCAGCAGTACCGAGTCCACTAAACAAATACACAAACGTGGAAACAGCAATAAATTTTTAAAATTTTTCCCTTTTGCATACTATGAAGGCATAAGGGTGAGTGCAAGTATATCTCCACTCATTCTTAACCTCAGCACTAACCTCAAGCCCCTGCCGCTTTAGCCTCATGAAAGAAGTCCCCCATACCCATTTAATAGCACGCTGGGTGGACCCAAAACTGACCTCTCTTGAGCGGAAGAATGCGTGTCTTCCGCACTGTTCACTCGGCTGCCAGTGGATATTTAGTGTAGCCTCAATCACACATATCTAAAATTACTGAAATTCATCGTCTGTCTTCAAATTAAGCACGAACATTGGTGACAATGTTTAAGGGATAAGTGGCGTAAATAACTGCAATAACTGTAAAATATATATAATAAATTAGTTGCTTATGTCATCGACACACGCAATTATATTATACAATTAAATTTGACTAAATGTTTCGACCAATTATATGGTCATCCTCAGGCCACATGAGCACATAAAATCAAAATCACAATTGGATATTTCATTATGGGACATAATTCTGACCTACAATGAAATCTGCAATTGTAATTTTGTTTCATGTGCACGAAAGGTTTGAAGACGACCATATAACTGGCTGAAACATGTACCATATTTACGATATATTATAACACAACCAGTTGAGTCGCTGACATAAATAACTACTTTATGACTTGTATACAAACAACGGCACGTCTAAGATAAAAAAATAAAATATAGAGGTGATCTCGGTTATAACGTCATGAAAAGAATATTTTGAGTCGTTATAAACGAGCATTGTTACAAACGAGGAGTATAATGTTATGTTTAAGAGAAATTAATTGGTACCACAAAATATGTGACGCCATATACGAGTTGTCGCATTAACCGATGTCGTTATAACCGTGTTCAATTACATATTCAATTCTTATACAACTTTTCACGAAACATATTCCCCTGCGGTAACTGTTTAGCGATTCGCGATAGAGATGCGGGCAGGAAAGCATGCTGGTTAACATGTAAAATGTATGTTATTTGTGTCCGAACCAAAATGGGAACACGTTCACAAATTTTACAAAAACTCGCGATATAAAAGTTTATAAAAATATATTCAACTGCTCTACGGTTGTTATATGGAAGGGCGAAGCTAATAAGAACACTTTTGCAAATTTTCCTTGCGAGCGCGCTAAAAGTGCACTTCTGTATAAACAGAGCACGCTGCCTAAATTAACAAGCATTGTGGTAGCAGACACAGCTCTGACCCTATCCACTACAATTTCCCTCACACTTTCTTAAGATTAAATCCGTATTCCAAAATCGGAATACTTCCAGCAGCTTCTTGTTTGCAGCGTAATACTTGTATTTCTACATTT
>Ga0209629_10000553_pt1 | contig 20682 bp, 11 predicted proteins | sample TergutCu122P5_FD_187286 | JGI IMG/M metagenome (GOLD analysis project Ga0209629, IMG submission 187286) | Cubitermes ugandensis P5 segment gut microbial communities from Kakamega Forest, Kenya - Cu122 P5 (SPAdes) (version 2) | ecosystem: Host-associated > Arthropoda: Insects > Digestive system...
AATGCAAAGACTTAGCAAAATAGGATGTTTTTTACATTTCGGCGAGACCGGCGATTCACCGGACACGTTCATTTTTTATTTCCAGCACAATATACTCAAAACGGTGAGAAATTCCTGAAGCTGATTGCGAAAGCCCTGCAACGCAGGGCGGTTGCGCGAGGCCGAAGGCTACCGTCCATACCGACTGCGGTATAACTTCGGAAAATGATTCAGGAATTGATTTACACTTCGGTGCCGCGCGGTTTGAAGCCGGGAACACAAGGGTTTTGCACCGTCGCTTGCACCATGGGGATGCCCCCCCACCTGGCGGCTCGTCTCGAATCGCTCAGCGGTTATCGGGCGATTTATCCGCCGAACGATTCGAATGCCTCCAAAAATCCGGTCGTTTTCTCGCATCTCGTCTTGAACATCGGTTCGAACATCGGCGGCGCGTTTCAGCATGTTCTTTCGCGAACCTCGGACGCCGGTCTGGATTACACGCAACGGGCCAACAAAATTTCGCATCACCTGGCCTTCGATGTCACGGAATGCGTTGACGCCGGTCCGGCTTCGCTTTTATTGCAGCCGGGACTCTTCCAAGCCGTTTGGACACAAAAGCCGGCATTTCTTCCACCTGACAAACAGTTTCCGCATTTTGCGTCGCCGCCCCGCGTTTGCGTTCATTGGCAACGATTGACCGGCGACGCCGGTTGGGGAGCCGTGCTTGCCGAAACGGTCCAAAATCAGCGTCCGGTCTCCCTGATTTTTTCGCCCGGGACCGAATTGCTCCCGTTATTCGACGAAGCGTTGGCACTCCTGCCGCCGGAGCTGCGCTGGAAAACCACCTTCACCACGTATTATTGTCATCAACCTGCCGAAACCCATTGTCAATGGAAGGGGATTCTGACTGACTCGCCCGAAATGTCGCAAGCAAGGTTGTCGGCAAACACGCTGGTCATTGATCTCACCCGGCCGCTGCCTGCGCCCAACGCTTCCGCTTCTTTGCTGGAACTGGCGAGAAATGGAACTTTGGCAAGCTCTCTGCAAGATAAAATAATGCCGACAACATACGATTTGGAGATTGTATCCCACCCGGAAACCATGATTTTGCCGGAAGCCTCTCATGTGTTCAAGGGAAACGCGATTCCAATTCCCAGAAAAACGGTCGAAGTCCCTTTGAAAGAAAAGAGTCGGTTTGATGTTTCACACCCCTTCGGCATTGCATCCCGATTTTTCTGGATGATCGCAATCATCGTATTTTTTGCCGCCTTTGCCGCTGCGTTTTTCATGGTCGGCGTTTTGAGTCTCGCACTCTTCCGAAACGATTCGACGCCAAACCGCCAAAAGGATATTGCAGCGAAACAGCCCGAATCTCTTGGTGCCGGCCCGCTTGTGATTCTTGAGACGCTCCCCGATTGGCCGGGCGAAATCTCCCACCTTGATTATTGGGGCAAGGCGGAAATACTGAAAAACAAACCGGTTTTCTTTGAAAGTTACTGGGGCAATTGCACGACAATCCCTTTTTATTTTTTTGCGGACGACCGGGAAAGAGCGAGGTTTTTGTCCCTTCCAACGCTTTTTTTACGGGGGGGAACGGAATATTTCGGAACGGAAAAATATTCGATCGGCCAAAAGATCGTTGCTGATTCCGGGAGTGTGCTTTTTGCCTTTTCTGATGAAACCGGCTTGCATTTGTTCGAACAACCGGCAAAACTTGCAGAGTCGGAGGAGAGAGAGCAAACGAAAGACATGCAGAACCCGACGCTGGAACAACAGCCGGAACGACAGTCGGAGCGTTCCTTCTTTTTTTCGGAAATTCAGGTTGGCGACCGGTTTTTTGCGATCTTTCCGACATTGAAATATCCGACCATCACAAAAAAATTCGCCGATTTTGACGGAAAACAAACGGTTTTGATCGATTATTGTGAAACATTGCTTGATGATTTGCGAAAGTTCGATCAGACGGATCGTTTGACGGCGGACATGCGAATTACACTTGCAGCATCATCTCAAGCTGTGCCGGCTCCAATGAATGAAATCGTTTGCCGGGTTGGCGAAAGCAAACGCGAAAACCAGCAGATAATCCTGTCTTGCCGATGTCTGATCCGGGAAACCGACACGCTCCTGATGACGTTTGAAATTGTTTGGGACTTGGAAACGAGCCAGATTTTGTTTGCCAACCCGCAATATTATCAGAATAAAAATCCTGCTTTGAGCAAAAACGATTTCGATCAAATCGAATGGAAGCTGGATATTGACTTGGGCATGAAACACCCGAACCCCGGTATCAACCGCAAAATCAAATTACTGACAACGGCGGAAAAAGAACAAGGAGTCGCGCAAAAATAAGTTATTCAAAAAATCAGAACACGAAGCGTAAGCGAGTGCCTTATTGTGCCGCCACTAAAATTTGAGCTTGCCCGATGAATCGCCTGCATCGCCGACAATAAAAAATCTCGCTATTTTGTGTGTGTCAACAATGTCGGCGCAACAGGCAGTCATGGAAGCGGTTCAAATTTTATTATCGCATCTATAAAACCGGTTGCTTACGCTCCCGGCCGCTGTTTTTGTTCCGACCACATTGCACTACAGTAACAATATTAATAGGTCAAGCCGCCGCCGAGGTAGACGCAGCTTGACTTGTTATAACTTTGTTTTCCATAATAGAGTTCCCGGTCGAACGCTCCGCCGACCTCGACGTAACCGCTGACGCTCTGTTTGGCCGGATTGCGGAATTCCAGTCCGAGAGCGACGCGAATGTCATTGTAATCGAATTTCACGACGCCGAGCGTGTCGGTGTTGACCGCCCAGGAGCCGCCGCCGTAATCGCCGCGAACGTAACCCCACCATTGCGTGGAACCTGTGTCGCCGAAATGTTTGGCAAGTTTCGGGTCGGGGAACACGAGCCGCCATTCGACAGACGGGTTCGGCGTCCAGATCACGCCGAACACCGGGAGGAGTTTGACATGCTCACGGTTGAGATACAACACGCCGAGCACCGCCTCCGTGTTTGGATTCAATTGAAGGTAAGCACTGCCGCGTCCCCGGACGTAAATGCTGTCACTCGTCACTTTGTGAAAATCGCTGTAAACTCCGACGCTTCCCCAAAGGTCAAAGCGGAACTGCTGATTGACGACCGGCTGAATTCCCGCATCGAGCCATCCGCCGAATAAATTCTTTTTTTCAACGTCATCGTTCAGAAACGTGGCACGAAATCCCGGAGCGACATAAATCATCGTGTCGCCCAGGTGCCGGCATGGAATCGCAAATCGGGCCTGCGCTTTTACGTCATTGACGCCGAGCGGATCGTTTCCCGATTTCGGCATCCAGTAATATTCGCCCGAGACTTGATTCAGAAAGCTCATCATTTGATCGTAACCTTGACCGAAATCGAACCCGGTCGTGTTTCCGGTCGCGGTCGGCGATTGGTACGTGTTCGAACTGAGCACCCCGTTTTGTCCCGGGGTGGCATACGGATCGTTGAAACCGGGGCCGGGAGGGGCTGCGGAAACCGACGGCGAAAGTGAATTGATCGGTGCGTAATTGGGGGCGGTTCCCGGCGGCGGTACGGAACTTCCCTGCGCCAGCAGAATCACCTGTGTTCCGGACGGAATACTTCCGAATTGCGTATCGTTACCGGTTGTCAATAATGATGTCGATGTTTCGGAAGGTGTTCCCGAAGCCAATTGAAGATACGATTGCCGTGATGCGGCAGGGGTCACGTTGGCCAATTGAATGCCGTTTTGCGACGCCGGGACGAGAACAATGTTCCGGCCGTCGGGAATTACGGTCGTTTTTCGTTGCATTCCATTCCAATAAGGCCGGGGTAAAATCACCGTACCATTCGATGCACTCCCATTCGGTACATTCATCGGCAAATTTTGCAGATTGTTTTGAGAAATCGCGTCACGATAAACGGCGTCGGTGACCGGATTGTCTTGAGAAGTTGATGGCGGAATCGTCGTTTCTGTCTCTGCGGAACTGAAATCAACTTCGATGGGTTGATTGATGGTTTGCGATTGAATGTTTGTCACGTAAAAAAAACAATGACACGTTATTCCGACAAAAATCAAAACGCAAAGAGACCGGCTTTTTGTTTCAAAAAAGCTGAATTTTGTCTGTTTTTTATCAGATCGGATTGAAAAAAACATGGTTCCGTCTCGTTTTGCCTTTTTTCCTTGCCGACAACATCAAAACCCGAGCCTTTATTTTACCTATTTTCACAAAAACAATGAAAGAAATGCTCGGAATGCGATCAATACGAAAAACGGACACCTGTGTCAAGAGCATTTCCGCGATCGGTAAGATGAAATGTATGCCAAAATGGCATATACGCACAAAATTCAATTGAACTTTCAAGAAAAATCAGTATTTTTTTCATTACGAATCATCGATTTAATCGATTGTCATATAATTGGTTATAAATATTTCACAATGCAGCGAAACCGATGGTTTTGGAGTTGGCACACGGTTTGCTAATTTGCATTTTCAAACAAAAACGATATTTCTACTGCCTTTTTTGGTGTTTGAATAAAATAAAAAGTTTGAATAAAGGAGATAAACCATGGCACAGGGAGAAAAAATCATTGGGATCGACTTGGGGACCACCAACTCGGTCGTTGCGATTATGGAAGGGAAAGACGTGAAAGTCATCCCGAATGCGGAGGGGAATCGCCTTACCCCCAGTGTTGTGGCGTTTCTCGATGGCGGTGAAACATTGGTCGGCGAACCGGCGCGTCGTCAGGCGGTGACCAATCCGTTGCGAACCGTCAGTTCGATCAAACGTTTTATGGGACGCCGGCACAGCGAAGTTTCGTCGGAAGAAAAAATGATTCCGTATAAAGTCGTCGGGGCGGCCGACGAATACGTGAAAGTCGAAATCGACGGCAGAAAGCTGACCCCTCCCGAAATTTCAGCGTTGACACTTCGAAAATTGAAGGAATCGGCGGAAGCATATCTCGGACACAAAATCAATAAAGCGGTCATTACCGTTCCGGCGTATTTTAACGACGCCCAGCGTCAGGCGACGAAAGACGCCGGGCAGATTGCCGGGCTTGAAGTGGCGCGGATCATCAACGAGCCGACGGCGGCGTCGCTGGCATATGGTCTCGATAAAAACATTAACCAGAAAATCGTCGTGTTCGATCTCGGCGGCGGAACCTTCGACGTGTCGTGCCTCGAAGTGGCGGACGGCGTGTTCCGCGTCATCAGCACGAACGGCGACACGCATTTGGGCGGCGACGACTTCGACGAAGTGTTGATTAATTATGTAGCCGATGAATTCAAGTCGCAACAGGGGATCGACCTCCGCAAGGACGTGATGGCCCTGCAGCGACTCCAGGAAGCGTGCGAAAAAGCGAAACGGGAGCTCAGTTCGGCACAATCGACCGACATCAATCTGCCGTTCATCACCGCCGACCAGACCGGCCCGAAACACTTGCAAACGAAACTGTCGCGGTCCAAGTTCGAGCAACTGACTGACCACCTGATTGAACGCTGCCGCGGACCGGTGCTCAAGGCACTCTCGGACGCGAAACTTTCGCCGTCGCAAATCGACGAAGTCGTCCTTGTCGGCGGTTCGACCCGCATTCCGAAAGTGCAGGAACTCGTCAAAACGCTGTTCGGCAAAGAGCCGCACAAAGGGGTCAACCCGGACGAAGTCGTCGCCGTCGGTGCCGCAATCCAAGGGGGCGTGCTTGCCGGTGACGTGCGCGACGTGTTGCTGCTTGATGTGACACCGCTTTCGCTCGGTATCGAAACGCTCGGCGGAATCATGACGAAACTCGTCGAACGCAACACGACCATTCCGGTCGAAAAGAAACAGGTGTTCAGCACCGCCGACGACAATCAAAATGCGGTGACGATCAAAGTGTACCAGGGTGAACGTGAAATTGCGGCGCATAACCGGTTGCTCGGCCAGTTCAACCTCGAAGGATTACCACCGGCTCCGCGCGGAATTCCGCAAATCGAAGTGACATTCGACCTCGACGCCAACGGGATTTTGAATGTTGCCGCGAAAGACCTCGGTACGCAAAAAGAGCAGAAAGTGCGCATCGAGCAATCGTCCGGCCTCAGCGAAGCGGAAATCGAAAAGATGAAACGCGATGCCGAACTGCATGCCGATGAAGACAAACAACGTCGCGAACTGGTCGAATCGAAAAACCGTGGGGAATCAATGTGTTTTGAGCTGGAAAAGCTGCTCAAGGAACATGACGCCAAATTGCGGGATTCCGACAAAACGGCAATCAATGCCGCGATCAGGAAAACCCGCGATGCAATTGCGACGGACAACCTCGAACAGATCAAAACGGCGACGCAGGAACTCGAACAGGCGTCCCATGCGATGAGCAAGGCGATGTACGAAGCGGCGCAAGGCGCAAGTGCAGGTTCCGGCGCAGCCAGCGACGCTTCCGAGGCGGCACCGGGAACCGGTTCCGAAAAATCCGGCGGCGACGATGACGCCATCGACGCCGAATTCGAAGTCAAACAGTGACATTTCAATCAGAGCACAAAGCGTAAGCGAGTGCCAGGAAATAACAGCCCCAAGCGTAAGCGCGGGGGTATTGGTCCGATGGATTGTCAACTGCGACTTCGCCCCCGTCGCTGACGCTCCGGGCCGCTATTTTGCGCATGGCAGGCCATGCGGCTACCGCTTACGTTTCGTGCTCTGGTGTTTGGCTTGTCTTCACCACCATTCGATTTTGTTGGTTTCGAGAACGTTTTCCGGTTCGGCGGGGGCGTCGCGGTGAGCGAGATAAATGTCCATGAAATCGTCGAAGTGACAGGTGAACGCTTTGACGATGGCCGGATTGAACCGGTGTCCGGCATCCTGTTCGATCATGATTTTGACGATATCCGGAGGAATCGCTTTTTTGTAAACACGGTGCGATGTCAGGGCGTCGAAGACATCGACGACGGAAACGATTTGTGCCGAGAGCGGAATATCAAGCCCCGAAAGCCCTTCGGGATAACCGCCGCCGTCGAAGCGTTCATGATGATAACGGGCGATATCGATCGCCATCACCAAAAGACTGCTGTAACCGCTGTGCTGCATCGCCGACTGAAGCGTTTCCGCCCCGATGACGCTGTGTTGTTTCATCACCTCGAATTCTTCTTTGGTGAGTGGTCCCGGTTTGAGCAGAATGTTGTCAGGAATCACGATTTTTCCGATGTCGTGCAGCGGACTCGCATTGAAAAGGTCGTCGAGAAATCGTCGCTCGATTTCCGGAAAAATTCCCTGCCGGTACAATTCCTTCCCCAAAACGACGCTGTAATCGCGTATTCGCTCCAGGTGTTGCCCGGTTCCGGTGGCCCGCGATTCCGCCAGTTTTGCGATGACGAACACGGTCATGTTCCGTGTCGCCTCGATTTCCTCCGACTTCTGACGAACCAGTTCTTTCATCCGGTCATGTTGCTGATTCGCGTAAAAATGGGCAAGCCACAGCTTTTCCAATTGCTGCCGGTTACGCCCCAATATCCGGACTTTCGCCTGCAATTCCTCAAGATGCACCGGTTTGACAATCAGGTCGTCGGCACCGATTTTGTACCAACCCAGACGCGATTCGATTTTCTGATTGACGCACATCACCATGATGGAAAGAAAATCGCCAAGTGCCGAGTTTTTGGCCTGATGGAAAAAATCGCCGATCTCCATGTCCGGCAACTCGTCGTTGACCAATAAAATGTCGGGCGAAAAATGAAGCAGTTGCTCGAGACATTCCTTTCCCGTCTCCAATGACAGCACCTGATGCTCGGAGCACAATGTCTCCGCAATCAAATGTTTTCCTTCCATTGAATTGTCGACGATGATGATTCGCATCTTATACTGAAGGCAGTTGTCAGGGTGCAAGGATTCTTTGAGCGGTCGACCGAAGATCGACGACGATCAGTCAATTTTGAGTCGATTCCCGGAATTTCCAATCGGCTTGAATAAAATATAGTTTGCGTATCGTTCGTCATGGATGAAAAATGATTAGATTTTCTTTATTTTTTTTCAAATTATGCCTGAGAGGAGAGCTGGCATGGAAATTTCCCGGAAAATTGTCGGATCATGACAGGAACATGATGATTTTGACGGTTTTACCGTATTACGGTATCCACATACAGGTCGAAAAAACGTTCCGCGGCTTCGCGGGAAACCGCAACCGGATCGTAATGCAGCGTCAAAAACATTTCGTCGTGATAAGTGACGACATTGATCCCGAAAACCGTCCAGGGACGAATCGGGGGTGAAGAGATCATCTTTTCAAGTTGTAACCGTCCGCCGTTTGCCGCTCCATCAATCCGGATTTTTCCGTCATGCAAAGGCAACGCCGTCTTTTGAAAAACACGTCCGGGATTGGTCAGCACACAGGAGGACCAGCAGCGTTTTTGATGGATCATTCCATGAAAACCGCCGAACACATTTTTGAAACAGGCGAGACCGAAAATAAACGCCCAACCAAGTCGGTGTCGTTTGATATGCTGCATTTCACGATGAATTCCGGAGAGCAGCTTTTGAAAATTGTCTGCGGAACGGCACTTGCGATCAATAAACACCATGCTGACCCGGTTGGCTGCCGTGGAAAGTTCCGCAGGATGATTTCGCAAATTGACGGGGACGGCTATTCGCAAAAAATGTTCCGTTTCGGGAATATTCTCGTTTTTCCGCCAATCAAAGAGGGCGCGAAACGCTGCGGCCAACAAACAATCGTTGATCGACGCTCCGCGTTGTCCGGCACGTTCCCGTAGTAGTGCGGTTTGTGTCGGGTTCAGACTCCGTTGCAGCAAAAACGGAAAACCTTCGGGAGGTGCCGGGCGGTCCAGAGGCGGATTGCACGGAACGACCGGTTCCGGTCGGCGCATCAAAAAATACCATGCTCTTGCCAATCCGAACAGTTGCGACGGCACGCCGCAAAGCAACTCCCGCAGGTTTTTGGCAAAACGATACCGGGCATTCAGTGCGGAAACAAGTATCTTTTGATCCGGATTTTCCGGGGGCAAATCACGGTGGTACGCATCAAGCAACTGCTCGAAAAACTGCATCGCTCCAATGGCATCCAGAACGCTGTGATGAGACTCGGCAAACAACTCGCTTCCACCGTCGCAAAATTGGCGCACCGTCATTCGAAACGGCGGCTCGAAAAACAGATCGTACGGTTTTCCGCAAGGATTTTCATGCCGGTCTGCATTTTCCTGCCAGCAAACGGAACCCGGCGGCCCGTCCAAGTCCCAAACATACCTGTTTTTACGCGGGGAAACGATTCGCGATTGCAAAAGCGGATGGAACGGCAACGTTCGTTCCCATGCCCGCTGAAAGCGTTCCCGGTCAAACTGCCCGGAAAACTCAAACCGGAGAAAACAATTCATCGGGTAAGAGTCCGTTCCGTCAAGGAACATATACTCTTCAAACGGAGCAAGCGGAATGAGCATGTTTTCCTTGTGAATTTCCAACCGGTTTGAGTATCATGGTTGCAATATTCGTGTCCTTGTGGTGAAGAGTTCGTGAACGGTCACGTTACATGGAAAAAGTGTCCAGCAAATGCGCGACTTCCGGAGAAAATCGCCGGGTGAGCTTTGCATTTCCCTGGATCAGGCTGATCAATTCCACGACGGAAAGTTCAATGTGGTCATGACAATCGTTGCCGATACCGTCTTCATAGAAATAACCGTCCTGTCCGACGAAAAACGTCCACTCGCCGCCGCCGGGTCCCGAAGCGCGCAATGCGATTCTGCGGGTGCCGCAGAGATTTCCGTTGACTTTGGTGACACCTTTCGCAACTTGCCGGACGAGACGACCAACGTCGACATAACCGACATCGACGTCCGATTTTCCGGATTTTGGGGACCTTTTGCCGAAATTGTTCCTGATGGCGAATTGCCCCATGTCATACATCATTTTCGTGTCGACTTTCGGACAAATGAGATTCGGCGCGGCGGCAAGAACATTGTCGCAGAGAAACAACGGATCGTTGTTAAGATAATCCTTGTAAGTCGCAACACTTGCGGCATAATTTTCCTTGAACCATTCTTCACTCATCCGGAACGAGTCCGTCTCCCCGGCCAATTCCGAATGCTGTTCCACGAGTTGCTGAATCGTATCGACCATTTCGAGAATGGAAGTCGGCGACGGATTCGTCAGGTGATAGGTTTTCCCGTGATTTTCCGGATGAGTGAAGATTTGGGTGAACACGGCACTCACCCAATCAACCGGCACGAAATTTTTGTATTCTTCACCGGTCATTCCCAATGCGGCAAGGAGGCGGCGACCGCTCGTGTCGCCGAGTCGCAGGCGGTTGACCAGCGTGTGCGCCAGTTTCAACACGGCATAATAACCGTGATAGGTCGTCGTTTCATAAGTCACGGAGTCGCCGACGACGATTGAAGGGCGATACACCGTCAATTGGTCGATGAAATCCGCTTCCCGGACCATTTTTTCCGATTCGAATTTGCTCCGCTCGTAGTCGTTGCGGAGTTCCTGACCGACATCCAGCATCTCTTCGTGAAATTTGTCCCGGTATGAACCGGCGATATATGCCGTCGAAAAATGATGTAACGAACGAATCCCTGCGGTTCGGCAAAGCTCAAGAACCTGCCGGGTCCCTTCAATGTTTGTCATCCAGGGTTCGGAATTTTTGTCGCCGTAAAAGGTTAAACTGGCACCACAGTGAATGACCGACCGGCAATGACGGGAAAGCCAGTCCGTCCAGTGTTGACGCCATGTTCCTTCGGTCAGGTCCCCTTCGACCACGACGGGACGCGGTAAAACCAAGCCGGTTTTTCGCTCGTGCCGGACAAGAATGGTTTCGACACGTTGTTGCACGCTTTCTTTTTTGGCCGGACGAACCAGAACAGCCAAACGCAAACCTTGGGCGAGCAGGTCGCGGAGCAAATAACCACCCAACAAACCTGTACCGCCGGTCAGGAAATGATAGGAACGATCATCACCATCCGACGGCAAATCCGATTTGATTTGAGCGGGAAAGGCAATCTGTTCTGATGTCATTTTATTTCGAGATACTGAAGCCATATTTTTTCGAACCTTCATTTGATATTCGTAAGTTATAGATTTTATTGTCAAAACGGTTTAAAATCTAGGATTTTCTATCCATTTTATCAATTTTCTTTTGTTACCGCTTCGATATGATCCTCTTTTAAGCAAACTGTTTGATTTTTTTATAATTATTGTTAAAATTTTTTTCTTCTTCTCAATTTTCCAGATCGTTTCATGGGCTTTGAGAACAGTCGGGCAATCGCTATAATGGATCGAAATCGCCCGGTGGCGTCCGGTTTCTCATTTCAAAATGGCTTTGGTATCATAGTGATATGGCAAATAAACTTCGAAAAAACATCGCAAATCACAAACCTCAACTTTTGATTTTTGTCGTAGCAATCTTCATATTCCCGATCATTCTCTATTTTTCCACCGAGGCAAGAAAAAACGCTTCCAATCGGGTTTTGGACTGGCTCCCCGCCGGACTGGAGGAAACCCGCGTTTTTTTGGATGTCTATCTCAAACATTTTCCCGAAGGGGAACTGTTGATGGTCTCCTGGGATGGGGCGACTATTGAGGACGACCGTTTTTCCAAAATCGCGGAACGACTGCTGGCACCGGTCGATTCAGAAAACAATGCTTATTTTCAAAGTGTCTCCACCAGCGGCGAGCTTTACAATCTTTTGCGGGAAGAACCGCTCAATCTCTCCGCGGAGGAAGCCAAAGAGCGGATGCAGGGATGGCTGATCGGCAAAAACGGTCAGGACGGTTGTTTGGTGGCGGTGATTTCACACTTCGGTTCCCTGCATCGGGCGGAAGCTATTGACGCGGTTTACCGCGCGGTGCAGGAAATCACAAAACTTCCCTCCGATCAGGTGCAAATCGCCGGGCCGAGCATCGACAGCGTCGCCATTGACAAGATTTCCGCCGATTCGGAAAAACGGCTTTTGCCTTTTTTCCTGCTTCTTTGTTTTGCGATGTTGCTGCTTTTTCTGCGGAGTTTCATCCCGGCGGTTTTTGTGTTTTTCATTGCCATGACCAACAGCGAACTCGGTCCGGCTTTGATTTATCTGACAGGCGGCCAAATGGACTCGATTTCCACGCTGATCAGTTCGCTGGTTTACGTGTTGACCATTTCCGCCGGAATTTATCTTATCAATTATTATCGTGAGACGCTCCGAACGTATCCGGTGCATCAGGCGACGTGGATCACCATCCGGAAAGCGTTGCTTCCCTGTTTTCTGTCGATGTTCGCGACGGGACTTGGAATGGCGGCACTCTGCATCAGCGGAATGATTCCGATTTTCAATTTCGGATTGTATTCCTCCATCACGCTGGTTTTGGGAACATTTTGGTTGTTTGTGACGTTTTCGGCAATGATGCAGTTGTTTCCCAACCGGCGATGGAGATGGATCGAACTGAAAAAACCGAATCAAACGTTCCAGCACCGCCTGCGAAATTTCTGGTTCGGCGTCGCCGACCGGGTCAGGCGTTTGCGAACCGTGATCGTGATCGTCTGTTTTTTGGCCATGATTTTGCTGGCGATGCAATTGCCGAACCTGAAAACAATCGTCACATTCCACGGCATGTTTCTTCCCAATGCCAGGGTGATTCGTGATTACAACACGCTGGAAGAACGGATCGGTGGCCTGATCCCGATTGAAGTGGTTCTCGACATTCCCGCCAGGGACGTTTCCTCTGGAGAAAATGAAGTGTCATCGGTGCTGGAACAGCTTTGGCTGTTGCAGGACGTGGTCGCGGAACTCCGGCAAGAGCCGGAAATCGATTCGACCATTTCCGCACTCAATTTTGCGCCGATTTTGCCGGATCGGGATTCCATGTCGATGGGAACGACGATCAAACGAGTCGTTTTCGAACGCAAACTGACCCGTCATGCGGACGAATTCGAAAAGATTCATTTTCTCAGCCGTGTGACGGACAAGGACGGAAATCTTTTGAAATCGCTTTGGCGGATCAGTCTCCGCATTCCCGCCCATTCGCATATCAATTACAAAACACTCCTTTCCGGAATCAGTGAACGGCTCAAGCAACTTGTCAACAACACGGAACATCATAACATGAAAGGGATCGAATATATCGTTACCGGCGGCGTTCCGCTGGTGCATCGGGCACAACAGCAACTGCTGGACGATTTGATCAACAGTTTTCTTTCGGCGTTTCTGACGATCACGCTGACCATGGTGGTTTTGTTGCGCGGTGTGATACGCGGAATCGTGGCAATGATTCCCAACGTTTTTCCGTGCGTGATCGTTTTCGGCCTGATGAGTTGGTTCGGCAAACCGGTCGACATGGGTGCGATGATGACGGCCAGCGTCGCGATCGGGATCGCCGTCGATGGAACCATGCATTTCATGACGTGGTTCCGGCGCGGAATCGAAGAAGGAATGAACCGGGTTCAGGCGGTCCACAACGCCTATCAACATTGCGCAACCGCCGTCACGCAAACGACATTCATCTGTAGTTTCGGAATGCTTGTCTTCTGCCTGAGCGAATTTTTGCCGGTCGCCCAATTTGCCACATTATTGTGTTATCTGCTGCTGACTTCCATTTTCGGGGGCTTGATCCTTCTGCCGGCGTTGCTCTTTGGACCGGTCGGAATGGTATTCGAAAAGAAAAAGCGAAACAAGTGAAAAACGCCGCATGTCTGATTTTTATGGTACGGAAACAGCCTCGCCTTCTGCTTTTGTCAGTATGGCTTTGATAATTTCCGGATTGATGGTGTCGGAAAGGAAAGTGACGCTTCCATTGGCAAGTCCGGCATTGGCACCGCGCGTATGATTGCTGCCGATTCCTTCCTGCTTGCGGTCAATACGAAAATCGGTCCATCAACAGAAGGCTGATAATAAGTACCGGAAGCAATCCGCTCAGAATGAACAGCACGAAAAATCCGACGGCCGCTCCGGGACGTTTTGAAGCAGTTGTTCCAGGCCGGGCAGAAAGAGCGAACAGAAACCGTAAAAAATGTTGACGGGGTGTTCAGGTTTGTTCATGGCCTTCGTCCAAAAATTAAGTTTTTACAAAACATGTTTTCCTGTTTGTGGCAACGGAGCGGTAGCTCCAACGCCTCGATGGCAGATCGTCGCCGTTTTTGGCGAATATTGATCTTCACTATGTTTTGGATGAATGGTTTGAACAGACGGTCAAGCCGCTGATGCGAGGCAAATGTCGTTTGATTCGGTATGCCGACGATTTCGTGATCATCTTTGAAAAGAAGTATACCGTAGCCGGTATGGGCGGCAGCCTTCGGCCTTGCGCAGACGCCCTGCGTTGCAGGGCTTGCGGTGTCCAGCTTCTGGAATTTTCAACCGGCTTGAGTATATGACGCGGATCGTGTCATGGCGGTGATCTCGAAGCGATTTGAGAAATATGGCCTGACGGTACATCCCGATAAAACGAAGCTGATCGACTTCAGGGCACTTTATCACCCGGAACGTCGTCGTGAGGAGCAATCGAATGGCGATAATATTGTGCTGGAAATAAAAAATGAGCGTATCCGGTAAATCGCCGGTCTCGCTGAAATGAATAAAATGTCCTGTTTTATAAGACTTTCGTATTTCAGCGCAACCGGCAGCCGTGGAAGCGTTGTGAATTTTTTCTCGCCGCCACAATAAATGCGACTTGGTTTATGGAGTGCCGCGGCGAATGCGACGAGTTGCGAAATCAGGCGGCTTTTCCCAGTGCCTGACAGTTAAAGCTCTGTCCCACTTCGACCGCCTGATTATTGCCTGTCTCAGAAATATTTGGGTCTGATTTTATTTCACGCGGAGACGCAAAGAAAACAAAGTGCGCAAAGAGCTTTCAGGTTTTTTAAACTCTTTGCGGTCTTGGTGACTTTGTGCCTTTGCGTAAAATCCCCGGCGTGAAGTCCTGGTTTTTATGAGACCGGCAATACTCTCGCGGTTCTGATTGAAACGCTCACTTTTTCCCTGTACGATTGGCGTGGCGGCGGTCGACTTCGCGGAGCAGGATTTTGCGCAGGCGGATTTGCGTCGGGGTCACCTCGACCAGTTCGTCGTCGGCAATGTATTCGAGTGCTTCTTCGAGCGTGAACGGACGCGCCGGCTTGAGAATCACGTTTTTATCATGACCGGTTGCCCGCATGTTGGTCAGTTTTTTCTCTTTCGTCGGATTGACATCCATGTCTTCACTGCGTGAGTTTTCACCGATGATCATTCCTTCGTAAGTCTGGTCTCCCGGCGAAACGAACGGTGCCGAACGCTGTTGCAAACCATCAAGTGCATAAGCGGTGATACGTCCCGACGCAAGCGAAACAAGGACGCCGTTTTCCCGTTCGGGGATCGCACTTTCTTTCGGTTTGTACGCTTCGAAACGGTGATTGATGATCGCGTTTCCCTGGGTTGCGGTGAGCAATTTGGTTCGCAAGCCGATCAGTCCGCGTGCCGGGATCGAAAATTTGAGCAAAACCATGTCGCCGCGCATGTTCATTTCGAGCAACTGGCCGCGACGAACCCCGACCATTTCGATGACCGGCCCGGTTTTGTCGTCCGGAACTTCGACGGTCAGCGTTTCGAACGGCTCTTCCACGACGCCGTTTTTTTTGCGGTAAATCACTTCCGGCTTGCCGATCGACAGTTCGTAAGACTCGCGCCGCATGGTTTCAATGAGTACGGAAAGATGCAACACGCCGCGTCCCGAAACGGAAAAATTTTCAGAGTCATCCAGCGTTTCGACGCGAAGTGCAACGTTGCGTTCGAGTTCCCGCATCAACCGGTCGCGCAGATGCCGGCTGGTGACGTATTTCCCTTCACGACCGGCAAACGGCGAATTGTTGATGCCGAACGTCATGCGGAGCGTCGGCTCGTCGACATGAATGCGGGGGAGCGCACGCGGGAGCTGCGGCGAACAGATCGTGTCGCCGATTTCGATTTCCGGAAGTCCGACGACGGCGGCGATATCGCCGGCATCCACTTCATGCACTTCCGTGCGACCGAGCTTGTCGAACGTGTAAAGCATGGCGACTTTGCCGTTGATCATCCGGTCGTCCGATTGCATCAGGACGATGTTTTGCCCTTTGCGGATGCTCCCTGATTGAACGCGACCGACGGCAATCCGACCGACGAACTCCGACCAGTCAATCGTCGTGACAAGCATCTGGGTCGGCTCGCCGATGTCAACCAGCGGGGCGGGAATATGCTCAAAAATCATGTCGACAAGCGGCAAAATGTTTTCCCCCGGCACATCCGGGTCATGCGTCGCATAACCGTTTTTCGTACTTGCAAAAATATACGGAAACGTCGCCGTTTCGTCGTCGGCACCGAGATTGACGAACAGGTCGAACATTTCGTTCACGACTTCGCGGGCACGTGCGTCTTTGCGGTCGATTTTGTTGATGACGACGATCGGCCGCAATCCGACTTCGAGTGCCTTGCTTAACACGAAACGGGTTTGCGGCATCGGTCCTTCGGCGGCGTCGACAAGCACGAGACAACCGTCGGCCATGCGGAGGACCCGTTCGACTTCGCCGCCAAAATCCGCGTGTCCCGGTGTATCGATGATGTTGATCTTGATGTCTCGATATGGAACGGCGATGTTCTTGGCAAGAATCGTGATGCCGCGCTCCCGTTCGAGATCATTCGAGTCGAGAATCTGCTCGCCTGAAAGCTGCGACGAACGAAACTGACCGCTCTGCCGGAGCAGACAATCGACCAAAGTCGTTTTCCCGTGATCGACGTGGGCAATAATGGCAATGTTTCGCAAATCGTTTCGGCGTTCCGGCATCGTAAAATCAATTTTTTGAGAGAACTTTGTTTTAGCGGTCGATCGCAGATCGACGTTCAAATAAAAACATATCGTATCCGTTCACACGTCATTGGATTTCTTTTACTATTGCCTGTCTCATAAAAGATAAGACGCAAGAAAATAACAGCCGGGAACGTCAGTGACCGGTTTAACCCGTCGCTTACGCTCCGGGCTGCTATTTTAAACTTCATTTTCTATGAGACGGGCAATATAAAGGGCACAAAGTTTTGCACAAAGTTCACAAAGAACACTCCGCTTTTGTGTCCTTTGTGAAAAACTTCGTGTTTCTTCGTGGTGAAAAAAAACGTGAACGGATATTATCACCTTTTCGCCGCTTTTCGTTCGCGGATGATTTCCTCCTGAATCGAAGCGGGAACCCGTTTGTATTTAAGGAATTCCATGCTGAACGTCCCTTGTCCCTGCGTGAGGCTGCGGAGGTTCGTCGCGTATCCGAATGTTTCGGCGAGCGGAATTTCCCCTTCGATTCGGGTTGTCACGCCGATTGTTTCCGTCGTCACGATCAGGCCGCGACGCTGGTTGAGGTCACCGACGACGTTTCCCTGAAAGTTGCTCGGCGTCTCGATTTCAATTTTCATGATCGGTTCGAGAATCGCCGGTTTCATTTCCGGAAATTTTTCCCGTAATGTCGTTTGGGCGGCGATTCGAAACGCCATGTCGCTGGAATCGACCGCGTGATAGGAACCGTCGTTGAGCACCACCCGGAGATTGACGACGGGAAATCCCGCAACCGGCCCTTTTTCGAGCGAGGCGCGAAACCCTTTTTCGATCGCCGGAATATATTGCTGCGGCACGACTCCGCCGACGATTTCGTCCTCGAAAAGAAACGTTTCGGTCGTTTCCGCGTCTTCGGGAATCGGCGACATGATTCCGGCGATGTGCGCAAACTGTCCCGCACCGCCCGATTGCTTTTTGTGCCGCACGTTATACGTCACTTCGCAGGTCGGCGCTTCACGGTAATTGACTTTCGGCTGTCCGGTCTCGACTTCGACGTTGTATTCGCGCCGGATGCGTTCGACATACACGTCGAGGTGCAATTCCCCCATGCCGGCCATCAGCGTTTCGCCGCTTTCCTGATCGGTGGAAACGGTGAGTGTCGGGTCTTCACGGCGAAAACGGTAAAGCGCTTTGGCCAACCGGTCGGCGTCTTTCGTCTGTTTCGATTTGATCGCGATTTGGATGACCGGTTCCGGCACGTACATCGATTCGAGCGTGCAAAACTTCGGCTCCGACGAATAGGTGTCGCCGCTTGCCGAATTGATACCGATCACCGCAACGATGTCGCCGGCCGCCGCACGGTCGATATCTTCCCGTTTGTCGGCGTGCATTCGCAGAATCCGGCTGATGCGTTCCTTGTCCCCGCTTCGCTGGTTGTAATACATCCCCCCTTTTTCGATTGTCCCCTGATACACGCGCATGTAGGTCAACGTGCCAAACGAATCATCGACGATTTTGAACGCCATCGCCACCGTCGGAATATCGTCTTTCGGTTCAAGACGAATCCTGGCGTTCGGCTCATCCGGTTCCGTTCCGTAACGATATGCGATATTGTCCACATCGCCGGGAGCGGGCAAATAACGGCAAACCGCGTCGAGCAGCGGTTGGATTCCTTTGTTTTTATACGCCGTCCCCATGAAAACGGGGGTCAACTGCCGGCTCCAAACGGCACTGCGAATCACCTGATGGACCAGTTCTTCCGGAGGCTCATTTTCGGAAAGGAGCGTTTCCATCAGTTCGTCGCTGAACAGTGAAAGCGATTCGAGCAATTCATGACGCGCTTTTTCATATTCAGCTTGCATTTCGGCAGGCACGTTTTCCTCGCGGACGACTTCGCCTTGTTGGCCGTCAAAGTAAACTGCTTTGCCGCGGATCAAATCGACCACCCCTTGAAAATCCGCCTCTTTTCCGATCGGCAGTTGTATCAGCAGAGCCGTGCAATCGAGCTTTTCCCTGAGTTGCCGCACCACCCGGAACGGGTCGGCACCGATACGGTCCATTTTATTGATCATCGCCAGACGCGGCACCTGGTAACGCTTCATCTGGCGGTCGATCGTGATGGATTGCGTCTGCACGCCGGCAACGCTGCACAAGACGAGCACCGCCCCGTCGAGAACCCGTAAACTCCGTTCGACTTCGACGGTGAAATCGACGTGTCCCGGCGTGTCGATCAGGTTGATTGCGTAATCGTTCCAGACGACGGAGGTTGCAGCACTGCAAATCGTGATGCCGCGTTCCTGTTCAAGCTCCATGTGGTCCATCGTCGCGCCGCCGCCGCCGTGTGTTTCGTTCATGCGGTGAATGCGACCGGTATAATAAAGAATACGCTCACTCAGCGTCGTCTTGCCGGAGTCAATATGTGCGGAAATACCGATATTGCGCCATTTGGAAATGTCGGACATCAAAAATCAACTCAATTCAAAATCAAGGGAAAGCGAAACAGTGATACCGGGCATGAAACGAATCACGAAAATGACACCCAATGGAAATGTCAATACATGCTGATTGGGAATGCGGAACTGCAAACGAAGGAACCTGTTTTTTTGGTCTGATTCGGCGAAATCAAGAATTCGCCTCTGTTATATGTTCATGACTCAGGTTCCCGACACAATAAAAGCGTGCAGATTAAGAAGATAATAACCATGAACCAAATGAATATGGATCAACGAAAAGGGCATTTTATCACAAGGGGATATTTTGACAAGGATTCCCGAAAAGCCCGGGAAAAATATGGACACCTTTTCCGGTCATAATATTTCACGCAAATACGCAACTGTGGGCAATAGTGTATGATTACACGACACAAAAAAACCACCGAAATGATTCTCGGTGGCTTTCAGACAAATGCTGACACATTTTGTCATCAATATGTCATCAGGATAAAAATTCCTGTTATTGGTCACCCTCTTTTTCAGAGAGTTCCTTAAAAAAACACAATGGGTTGAACGGAAGTATTCCGAGCAAAATCAACGACTTGATTTCAACCGGCAGGTTTTTCAGCGGGAGCGGCGGGGGTGGTTTCACCACCAGCCGGAGCAGCGGTACCACTTCCAGCAGCCGGGGGAGTGGCCGGTTTTTTCGGTGCTTCTTTCGTGCAACCCATCGAGAATGCGGTAACGCAGACGACCATCATTGCAAGTGCGATCAACTTTTTCATTTTCTTTTCTCCTGATTTTGAAACATGACAAAAAATCTTGTCACGAAGTGATTGGCAGCACGCCAACGTTGTGCAACAATTCACAACAACCATATCTTATGATATTCATGACCGGTGTGCAACCTTTTGAATAAAAAAGTATGGGATTAATTTTATTTTTTCTCAAGTTTCTCCGAATATTTGCCGCATTTTTCTTAATCGAAAAAGTGAACCTGTCAATTAAAATCAATACCACTCAAAGCAAAAGTTGTCGTTTCAAAAGCAACTGTCAAGGAGACAGGGACAGTTGCCAGGGGGCAGGAAATTCCTTCTCTGTCTTTTGATTTTTAATATGAAACACGCGAAAAAACGAAATATGGAGAAAATGTGAAAACAAAAGAACCTTGTTTTCACATCATTTTCCGTGAAAATAGAAAAAATGAGGCAAATAAGTTTTTTATAACCAGACTCTTTTTACTGAGGTTGTTTCTGTTTTTGTGAATGAGGTAAAAATGAGGTTTTTAGGAAAATGTCAAAAATATGCACTAAAGACGACGCCCAATGACGTCAATGCGATAACTTTGCACTCACCGCACTTCCGGCTGTCATTCGCAAACCACTTTCCACTGAAAGTCTAGGTCGTGTTCACACTATGGCTTTGAATCTTGAATCGTTTTTTCGTATTGTTCTCTGATGACAAATATCACGCAAGAGCAATACGCCCAAATCAAGGATGTCCTGCCAGTTCAGCGGGGCAACGTCGAAATTGAAAACATTGTTTTCCTTAATGCCATTTTGT
>Ga0209629_10000555_pt1 | contig 20666 bp, 19 predicted proteins | sample TergutCu122P5_FD_187286 | JGI IMG/M metagenome (GOLD analysis project Ga0209629, IMG submission 187286) | Cubitermes ugandensis P5 segment gut microbial communities from Kakamega Forest, Kenya - Cu122 P5 (SPAdes) (version 2) | ecosystem: Host-associated > Arthropoda: Insects > Digestive system...
AAAGAGTACAACCACGACCTCTCAAGTGAACGAATAGGAAACGAAAATGCCATTGGCTTCATCAAGCGATTCAAGATTGTTTCTGAACGATATCGAAACCGTAGAAAACGTTTTGGGTTAAGATTTTCCCTACTCGCAGGCATTTGCAATTTTGAATTGGACATGTTTTAGGTTTCGGAAGAAGTTTATTGTGAAACGATGTGGCCGTCCGTACCTGCGGAATACGAAAGCTCGGCTTTGCTGAGTTTCGCCAAAGAAGATCTGTCGAGCTCACGTGATCTAGTAAATCTCAATGCCCGGCAGGTTTTTGATTACGATGGAGGTTGTGCCGTCCTCGTTCGATATATATTCCACGGCGTCGGATTCCTGGGAGAACTCCACGGGCATGCGCACTTCCACGCCGTTGGCGCTCTTTATGCGCTGGAAGCCCAGTTTGGCCTTGACCATGCGCGCCGGCACGCAGACGTCGGGCTTGAGGCCGGCTTCCTCCGCCAGGCCCGCGTATTCCGCGCGGATCTCCGAGTTTGGGCCGAAGACCTCCGCCGCAGCCGCCGAGAGGTTGACGGAATCGTCCTCCTCCGCCTGTTCGATGAGGATGTTCTTTAATAGCGCGGCCTTTTTTGGCTCGGCGGCCAGGTATTTCCCCGCAATCTGCTCCGTGACGTCCGCGATGATGCCGGCCGCCTCCGCCTGAGACAGCTCCGGCTGGCATTTGAGGAAGAGCTTCGAGAAATAGTACGTCTCCTCGCCGTCCACAGGGTACGCTTTCTCTATGACGCGCAGGACCATGGGCTCGAACGGGATCAGGCAGGCCTCCTCGACCTTTCCGCCGCCAAAGGGCAGCGAGGCCGCCATGAGGATCTGGTTGTCGCTCACGCCGTCGCGGCTGTCGGTGCGGTGCACGTAACAGGGCTTGTAATTGAGCTTCAATATGGCCAGGAAGCGCTCGCCCCTGTTTTTGAAATGCACGACGAGGACGTCCCCCGGCGGTATCTCCGCGTTGGCGCGCATTATTCCGAATAGCTGCCGGCAGAGGGCGGCGCTGGCCGCCTTAAAGAATATCTCGCCGTTTATGTATTGTTTTACGACGGGCAAGGCGGGGGAATCCCCCGCAAAGACGGCGTCCTTCGCGTTAGGGGCCGTCATGAGCCTTTTCAGGTGCTTGGTTATAAACACCTCGCAGATCTCGCTCTCGATATCGAGCTCTTCGGATGAGATCAGCGGCTCGTCCGAGGTGTTGTCCAGAATGTGCAGTATAGCGTTGTCGATTGTTATCGCCATTTTATCCTCCGATTTGATCAACAGATTTTATATGAGCATGAACATCAGGATGATGTGCAGAACAGACCCCAGCATGACAAAGATGTGAAAAATCTCGTGAAAGCCGAACCAACTGCGTATCCTCGGCTTCTTCAGCGCGTAGAACACCGCGCCGGCGGTATAGGCCGCGCCCCCGGCCAGGATCAGCGTGAGCTCCGCGGCGGTGGTGGCCCTGATGAGCTGATAGAACACCAGGAGGGCGCTCCAGCCCATGCCTAGGTATATCAGCGTCGAGACCGGGCGCGGCGCGTTTATCCAGAGGAGCTTCAGGACGATCCCCGCGGCGGCCAGCGTCCAGATGACGGCGAGCAGCGAAAAACCCCAGACCCCGCGCAGCGTGATAAGGCATATCGGCGTGTACGTCCCGGCGATAAGCACGAAGATCATCATGTGGTCCACCTTTTTGAGGGCCAGCAGGGCACGCTTTGAGACGCGCACGGCGTGGTACACGCCGCTGGCCGTGTAAAGCAGCACAAGCGCCGCGCCAAAGAGCGCGAAAGACACGATGTGCCAGGGCGTGGCTCTGAGCGCGGCCAGGCATATCAGCACGGCCGTCACGGGCAGCGCCAGCACCGCGAAGGTTATATGGCTCAGCGAACTGAACGGGTCCCGCAGGAGGCCCGGCCTGTTTTCGTTTACGGCTTTCGGCATAGCAACTCACCTGTTTTATCAAACTCTTTTTCCAGCAAATCTATCCCATATCTGATCCTTTTAAGCGTCTCAGCGCGCCCCAAAAGCCCGCAGAGCTCAGCCGCGCCGCACGGGGAAGAGGGCTTTCCGGAGAGCGCCGTGCGCACCGGCCAGAGCACCTGCCCGTTTTTAAGCCCCAGGTCCAGCGCGAGTTTGATCAGCCGCTCATGGACAGCCGCCTCATCCCAGCCCGCAAGGCCCGACAGCGCGTCCAGGGCGGCTTTAAGGGCGGCGAGGGCGATCTCCGGCGTCGTTTTCAGCTTTTTATGGGCGTACAGCTCCGCGGGGTATTCCGGCAGGCAGTCTATGAAATCGAACAGGGCCGGGGCGTCCTTCGCGAGCTCCACGCGGCTCTGGGCCATAGCCGCCATCTTTTCAAAATCCAGATCGGCGCACTTTATGGCCTGTTTGAAGTAGGGGAGGGCGAGGCTCAAAAACCGCGCGGGCTCCATGCGCTTTAGGTATTCCCCGTTGAACCAGCGTAGCTTCTGCTCGTCAAAGATCGAGGGGGACTTGCTGAGCCCGGACAGCTTAAAGGCCGCTTCCAGCTCCGCCAGGGTGAAAAACTCCCTGTTGTCCTCCGGGCTCCAGCCCAGCAGCGCGATATAGTTTATTACGGCCTCCGGCAGGAAGCCCTGAGCCAGGACGTCCTCAAAGGAAGGGTCCCCGCGGCGCTTGGACATCTTCTGCCCGGCGGCGTTCAGGATATGCGGCAGATGTACGTACACCGGCTTTTCCCAGCCGAAGGCGTCGTACAGCAGGTTATATTTCGGCGTGCTGGAGAGGTATTCGTTGCCGCGGACGACATGGGTGATATCCATCAGGTGGTCGTCCACGACGTTGGCGAAGTTGTAGGTCGGCAGGCCGTCGCTTTTTATGAGCACCTGGTCCTCCAGCTCCGCGTTATCGACGGTTATGTCGCCGTATATCTCGTCGTGAAAGGCGGTTGAGCCGGCGGGGATCGATTGCCTGATCACGAAGGGCTCCCCCGCGTCAAGGCCGCGCCGGATCTCGCTGCGGTTCAAATCCCTGCAATGCCCGTCGTACTTGGCAAAGCCGTCGGCGTCCTTGAGTTCCCGCAGGCGCGAGGGCGGGCAGAAACAGCGGTAGGCCGCGCCCTTATCGACGAGCTCAAGGGCGTACCGCATATATGAATCCGCGCGCTCGCTCTGAATGTACGGCCCATACGGCCCGCCGATGTCCGGCCCCTCGTCGTATCTGAGGCCAGCCGTTTTGAGCGTGCTGTATATCACGTCCGCGGCGCCCTCCACATAGCGCCCGGCGTCCGTATCCTCGATACGCAGGATAAAAACGCCGCCGTTTGACCTGGCTATGAGGTACTCGTACAGCGCCGTGCGCAGATTGCCTATATGCATATAACCCGTGGGGCTGGGGGCGAAGCGTGTGCGTATTGTTTTTGACGCCGGCCCCGGTACTGTATCTGACATGCGTGTGCCGCTCCCGAAAAAAGGATATCAGGCCGATGCCGACCGGTCAATAGCCGCGGTCAGTTCGGCGGCTTATATGTATCCAGCATCCTGAAACGCGGGAAATACTGAAATATGGCCTTGCCGAGGATCTTGTTCCGCTGCACGAAATGTTTCTGCCAGAAGCGCGAATCGTTGGAGTTGTTGCGGTTGTCCCCCATCATGAAATAGCAGTTTTGCGGGATGACAAACGGACCGGCGTCGCCCGTGGGCGTTCCGTTGGTGAAGGAGTCGGGGAGGGGTGTGTCGGAGCCGTCGATGTAGACCTTGCCATTTACGACCTGCAGCGTCTCCCCGGGCAGGCCGATTATGCGCTTGATAAAGAGCTGTTTCTCATCGTCCGGGAAGGGAAAGACGACGATGTCGTAGCGCTTCGGCGCCGAGAACCAGTACGAGAGGCGAAAGGCTATCAGCCTGTCCTTGGCCTGTATCGTCGGCACCATGGATTCCGAGGGCACCCGGGCGTTGACGATGACAAAATTGGTCATGAATATCGCGAACAGAAGGCCCAGCGCGATGACCATGATCCAGCTCAGTATTTCCCTTCTCGCCTCGGTGTAACTCATGCCGCCGAAGCCTTTTTTAGGCCCCGCGAGCCCGTCGGGCGCCTGGGTTGCATTATCCGGAGCCGAACCGGCCTGATTTGAACCGATTTGATTTGAATCGACCTGATTTGAATTATTTTGTTCCGACAAAAAATCACCCGCTCGAAATTACATTAAATTTTAACCTTAAATTTAAACCTTATTCACGGCATTCACAGCCGCAGGGGGGCCTCTGGCCGTCCGCAAGCCTGAAAAGCCTGGAAATGACCCTAAAATCAAGACCAAAAATTCCTAAAATTGACGTGGGTTCGATTGCTCGCTTACAGTACAACCGGCTAAAGCCGGAAGACTTAGTACCGCCTGAAAGGCGGACTAAATGGCTGAACGCGCGTCCGCAAAGCTGTAGATGTGTTCTGAAACCCCGATTTATTGTAGGAGTAAACCACGTATAGCCCCTGTCCAGGGCAGAGACAAGCTCTGCCCCTACAGGTTTCGGAACAGATCTTGTAATTATAGGACGCTTTTAATCCGGCGGGCGGACAGGGTCGTCCGCCCCTGCGGAATACGAGAGCTCGGGGTCGTCCGCCCCTACGGAATACGAAAGCTCGGCTTTGTTGAATTTCGCTGAAGAAGATTTGCCGAACTCACGTTAAAATTAAATATACGGCCGCTTTGCGCATCCATAAACCTGAAAGCGCTAGAACGCTTTAATCTCTCGGGGTCTAATTCCCCGCAGCTTGCTGCGAACTAACTTTAGGTTTTAGGGTTTTAATACTTCGCAGCTTGCTGCGGAGAAGTTCATTTCGGCGGACGGCCGGAGACCGCCCCTGCAGCAAGATCCTTGGCTTTGTTCATAAAAAACCCGCTCGCGCTTTTGCCGCGCCCGATATATGTAAGCCGGCCCGCGGGATCTACGAGCCTTTAATCCAAATAATCCTTGAGCTTCTTACTCCGGCTGGGGTGGCGGAGCTTGCGCAGCGCCTTGGCCTCTATCTGGCGTATGCGCTCGCGCGTGACGTTGAATTCCTTACCCACTTCCTCCAGCGTGCGCGCGCGGCCGTCTTCCAGGCCGAAGCGCAGTTTCAGGACCTTTTCCTCCCTGTCCGTCAGGGTATCCAGCACGCTGATGAGCTGTTCCTTCAGGAGTGTGAAGGCCGCCGCCTCCGCCGGGGCGGGGATGTCGTCGTCGGGGATAAAATCCCCCAGATGGCTGTCTTCCTCTTCGCCGATGGGCGTCTCGAGGGAGACGGGCTCCTGCGCGATTTTCATGATATCGCGCACCTTTTCCACGGGCATCTGCATCTCCCTGGCCAGTTCGTCCGCCATCGGGTCCCGCCCGTATTCCTGGAGCAACTGGCGTGAGACGCGTATGAGCTTATTGATGGTCTCGACCATGTGGACGGGTATGCGTATGGTGCGCGCCTGATCCGCGATGGCGCGGGTTATGGCCTGGCGTATCCACCATGTGGCGTAGGTGCTGAATTTATAGCCCTTTCTGTAGTCAAATTTCTCGACGGCCTTGATGAGCCCCAGGTTGCCCTCCTGTATCAGATCCAGGAACAGCATGCCGCGCCCGACGTACCGCTTGGCGATGCTCACCACGAGCCTCAGGTTCGCCTCCGCGAGGCGGCGGCGGGCGTCCTCGTCCCCGCCCTCCATGGCCTGCGCCAGCTCGATCTCTTCGTCTGCGGAGAGCAGCGGCACCTTGCCGATCTCCTTAAGATACATGCGCACGTGGTCGTCCGTGCTTATGACGCCTTCGATAGCGGTGATGTCGATGTCTTTCTCGACTTCCTCTTCGATCTCCATGTTGCCGAGCACGTCGATGCCCTGCGCCTCAAGGTATTCGTAAAGCTTTTCGATGAGGTCCGGCTCCATCTCGACATCGCACAGGAAGTCCATTATCTCCTTGTATTCAAGGACGCCCTTCTTTTTCTTGCCCAAAGCCACGAGTTCCTTGACTTTGCTCATCAAAGCGTTGTCTTCCAGGGTCTTCAAATTTACCATCCTATTCATCAACCCATTCATCAGGCGTTAAATATAATCAGGAGCCGTAAAAACGCAGGCGATTATATAAAATTTAGGCGTTTGTCACAAATTTCTATACATTTTACGTTTACTATTTTAACCATCTGAAATCTTTATATTCAGCGTAATGGCGGATTCTCGCGTTTTTTTCAGCCAATCGAGACTTTCTTCGGAAATTTCCTTCATATTATTTACATTTATAGACGAAATTTTAAGTTTTCTGACAAAATCATTGAGCGCCTTTTCCAGGGAAGCCTTATCGTCAAAGTTCGCCGGCGTGTCAAAGACCTCCGCGATCTTGCGCTGGCGCTCCGCGGTGTCGAACTGGCTCACCAATGAGGCGGGCGCGGGCCGCAAACCCCGCTGCCAGCTCCGGGCGATGTGCCCGTAGAGCTCTCTATAGTCCCCATCGGGGAAATCATCCGCCGTGACGTATGGCCCCGCGGCCGCGTACGCGCGCTGATCCACGCACATCAGGCTGAGCAGGTTCTTCTGCGCCTCCGTCACGCCCTTCGCGTTCATATTGTCGTTTTTAAGATACGCGGAGTTTAGCTTCACGGCCGCCGGCGCCGTATCGCGGCCGGAGCCGCCCTTGAAAACGCGGGCCTTTATGGCCTCCGGGGATATGCCCGTCACGCGCGACACCTCGCCCGCGTACGCCTCGATCTCAATGGGATTCTCCAAGGACGAGAGGATGCCGGCCACCTCTGTGGTGAATTTTACCCGCTCCTCCAGCTTATCCAGGTCATACGCCGCGTGCGCGACGTCTATCCGGAAGGTTATATGGCCCGGCGCTTTGTTCAGAATCTCGTTAAAGCGCTCCGCGCCGAATTTCTTTATGTATTCGTCCGGGTCCTTGGCGTCCGTCACCCGCGCGACCCTCACCGCCAGCCCGCCGCCCGTCAGCACGGGTATAGCCCGCAGCGCGGCCTTTACGCCGGCCGCGTCGGAATCGAACAGCAGCGTCGCCCCGGCGACGTTTATGCGCTTCAATGTGCGGACGTGTTCCTCATTAAAGGCCGTACCGAGCGCCGCGACGGCGTTTTCAAAGCCCGCCTGGTGCAGGGCGATGACGTCCATATACCCCTCGACGATGACGACTTCCCTGCGCCTGGTTTTCCGGGCGAAATTGACGCCGTACAGGTTGCGGCTCTTTTCAAAAACCGGGTTCTCCGCGGAATTGAGGTACTTGGGCTCGCCGTCCGCGATGACGCGCCCGCCGAAGCCCGTTATATTGCCCCCTATGTCAAAGATGGGAAACATCAGCCGGCCAAAGAACCTGTTATAGTAAGCGCCCTTTTCGCTCTTTGCGATAAGGCCCGCCGCCAGGGCCGTCTCCTGGTCGGAGCCCTGGCTCATAAGATGCTCGAGCAGCCCGCCGCCGGGGCAGTAACCCAGCCCGAAGCGCCTGCGCATTTTCCCGCTGACGCCCCGCGCGTCAAGATAATCCGACGCCTGCTTGCCCTGCGGCCCGTTCAGGCTATCAAAAAAATAACGCGCCGCCGCCTTGTTTGCCGCCAGTATCGCCTCTTTTTTGAGCGCCTCGTCCGCTTTTTTGGCCTTGAGGCGCATCAATTCCGCGATGTCGGAAGGGTTGGCGCGCGTCTGCTCGGGCAGGCTGATCCGCACGCGGTCCGCGAGGAACCGCACGGCCTCCGGAAAGGCGTAATTCTCGCGCTCCATGATGAAGGTATAGACATTGCCGGCCGCCCCGCAGCCGAAGCAGTGGTATGTCTGCCGGTCCCGGTTGACGGAAAAAGAGGGGGATTTTTCCTTATGGAACGGGCACAAACCGAAATAATACCCGCCCCTTTGCTTCAGCGGGACATACGCGGATATGACGTCCACGATGTCGTTCTCCGCGCGGACTTGTTCGATTATATCTTCCGGGTAAAACACGCTATCACCCGACGGGTCCCAATGGGTTTATGTACAGCCGGTCATAAATAATAAAAAAAGTATAAATCACACATTAATATTATTCGACGCTTATACCCAATATCCTTTAACTATTTTCCAATCTCATTATTTTCCAATCCTCCAATCACTCCAATCTCTCCCAATCCCATCAAGAATTATTTTCCAGACAGCTTCGACGCCCTGCTTCGTCTCCGATGAAAACGGGATCAGGGTCTGCGCCGCGGGCCGGGCCGGGCCGTCGGGGACGGCGCTCTCCGGCGCCTCGGCGGCGTCCAATGAGCGGCGGATGACGCCGAGCTGCTTTTGAAGCTGACTGCGCTTGAGCTTATCCGCTTTTGTGGCCAGTATCGTAAAGGCGTAGCCGTAATGCGCGAGCCAGTCGAACATCATTTTGTCCCCCGCCGAGGGCTCGTGGCGGATATCCACGAGGAAGAAGACGCGCCTTATCTGTTCGCGCCGCATCAGATAACGCTCTATCATGGCGCCCCATTTCCGGGTTTCCGCGCGCGGGATTTTGGCGTAACCGTAGCCGGGCAAGTCCACGAAAAAGAGCTCGTTTTCTACGCTGTAAAAGTTGATGGTGCGGGTTTTGCCGGGGGTCTGGCTTGTCCGCGCCAGCGATTTCCTGCCGAGCAGGGCGTTGATGAGCGAGGACTTGCCCACGTTGGATTTGCCGCAGAATACGAATTCCGGCCGGGCCTCCCGCGGGTACTGCTCCGGCTTGACGGCGACGGCGGCGAGGCTGACCTCGTTTACGCGTATTCCGTTGTTTTCGGTGTTTTGCATGCCGTCCCCTGTTTCAGTAATAATTTTAGTCACAAATGTGAAAAATAAGAACAAGAATTGTATAGTTCTGCTGTGCGCCCGACTTTTTGGGCGCACAGATACCTCTGTCTGCTGTGCGCCCGACTTTTTGGGCGCACAGATACCTCTGTCTGCTGTGCGCCCGACTTTTTGGGCGCACAGATACCTCTGTCTGCTGTGCGCCCGACTTTTTGGGCGCGCGATACAACTTCGAAAGGGGAATATTATCAAAATGAAGTATAAACTGACAGACAAAGCCCACAGGCCGTTCAGGCTCTCAGGCGCGGCCGCGGCGTGCTGCGCGGCGATGGTTCTGGCCGCGCCGGTTAACGCCGGCTGCGGCGCGCCGCCATCAGCGGGATATTCGGCGCAATCGTCGTTTGTATGGCCGGCATCGGCCTATGCCATGTCAAAACCCCCAAAGGCAAAGCCCCCGGCACAAAAGTCTTTTGTCCTGAAACCGCCGCCCGCGAAGCCCTCGCCGCCCGCCCCCCGGGCGTCAAAACCGCCGTCCGCGGCCCCTAAACAGAAAACCGATCCAAAAACGGCCGCCGATATGAGCGCCGAACGGCGCATGCTGGAGCTTGTGAACGCGGAGCGCGCCAAGGCGGAGCTCACACCGCTCGCGCTCAGCGGCGATCTTACGATGGTGGCGCGGCTAAAATCGCAGGATATGCGCGATAACGCCTATCTCAGCCATACCTCGCCGACCTTCGGCTCGCCCTTCGATATGATGAAGCGGTTCGGCATAGCCTATAAGACGGCGGGGGAGAATATCGCCAAGGGGCAGAAGACGCCCGAGGAGGCCATGGGCTTTTTCATGAAGTCCGAGGGGCACAGGCGGAACATCCTGAACCCGGCGTTCGCGCAGATGGGCGTGGGCTTTGTCCAATGCGGGAGCGGCGCGGCATCCGGCATGATCTGCACGCAGTTGTTTATCGGATAAAGCTTTTTAACCTGCCGGCCACGGTCACCTCAAAACGGTTGTGAAAGAGCTGCCTCACGTGCGTGATCTCATAAACGCCGCCCAGTATCTCAAGCCCGCGCTTTACGGCGGCGAGGCGCTTTTTGGGCGGCAGCTTGAATGTCATGATCAGCAGCCCGTTTTCATCGAGCAAGGCGCCGGCCTCCGCCATCAGCCTGGCCGACGCCCCGATGTCCATCCGCATGTCGTCAGTGAGCAGTTGAAAATTCTTGTTATTATCCAGATACCGCGAGATAAAATCCTGCGCCAGCCCTTTATAATGCGCGATCAGCGGCTGTCCGACGAGCTTCGGCGAGAGTTCCGCGGGGTCTATCGCGGTGACGCGGATGCCGCGCTCCGCCATGACCCTGCTCCAGCCGCCGGGCGCCGCGCCGAAATCCGCCGCCCGGGCCGCCGGCGCCAGGTCCAGGCCAAAGACCTCTATCGCCTCGAGCAGCTTGAACTCCGTGCGCGAGATCAGCGCGTCCTCCCGGGCGAAACGGCGCATGCCGCCCGGCCAGGGGCTCAAGTTGAGCCAGGCGTCCGAAACCCCGGCGAACACCGTGTCCCCGCAGACCGTGACCGAGATCACCTGCGCGGGGTTTGACACGTCCACGGCGGCCTGCCCGGCGCGGATTTCTGATAAAAAAAGCTGCTCGAGGCCATATTTATCGCGGAATATCTCGGGTGCACCATCCCCGGCGGGCCCGATCATGCGGACCTGCACGGAAAACGGGCGGGCGATCCCTTCCGCCACGCACCGCGCGAGGGCGTTCAGGCCATCCGCCGCCCGCGCGCCGTCAAACTTGGCGCCGGACGCGGAAAACGCCGCGTCCGCCGGGCAGATGTGCCGCGTGAACACCGGTTTTCTGGCGGCGACGGCGACGGCGAACTCCCCGAATCCGCCGCCGGATCCGGTTTCGGCGGTTTTGACAGTAAAGAGCCCTGTGCCGGGCCGCAGCCATTTTACCAGCGACGCCCCGGGGCACGCGGTCTTTATCTCATCCGCGCAGTAAGCCGCGGAATGCTCCTGGCACGTGGCTATGACGAGCATTATCCCGGCCCGCCGCCTTCGCCCCCGGCGCCGATCCTGGCCTTTCTGCGCTCACTGATAAACGTGAGCGCCGCCGGCAGGAGGGATATCACGATGATCGCGACGCAGACCAGCGAGAAATGGTCCTTTACCACGGGGATGTTGCCGAAGAAGTACCCGGCTCCCGAGGCAAGCCCGACCCACAGCACGCAGCCGATTATATTGAACGTGGTGAAGCGCGCGGGGTTCATATGCCCGATGCCGGCCACAAACGGCACGAACGTGCGGATTATCGGCGCGAAACGGCCCAGGACCACGGCCATCCCGCCGTATTTCTCGAAGAAGGCCTCCGCCGATCTGATGTGCTTGGGGTTGATAAACCGGCTTTTTGACAGCCAGGACCCGACTTTGCCGCCCAGAAAGAAATTCAGGGCGTTGCCGGTGAACGCCGCCAGGATCAGCAGCAAAACCAGCAGGCCGATGCTCAGGCTCCCCCGCGCGGCAAAGGCCGCCGCCGCGAAGATCAGGGAATCCCCGGGCAGAAACGGCGTGACCACGAGGCCGGTCTCTATAAAAATGACGACAAACAGCGCGGCATAGGTCAGCGCCCCGTATGAGGCGATAAACATATCGATATATCTGTCCAGGTGCAGAAAAATCGTCATTATTTGGTACATATGTTCACACCTCTTGATGAGACTCGGTATATAAGAATATATATGCGCGGGATTACAGAATAGAAATATATCGCCACAATACCTGGCCGACCGTCGCCGCCCCCCTTGGGGCCTTGCGCGCGCCGGAGACGATCCCGGCGAAATCCGCGATGCTCACGCCCGGCGTTATGGTGAACCTGGGGAGCGAATAAGCGCCGCCGTACATGGTCGCGTAGCCCTCGGTCGTCCCGAAGGCTATTTTTACGCCGTCCCGCCTGAGGATCTTCACTATGCCGCCGTTATACGCCCCAAATGGGAAACAGAATATATCCTTGTCCTGCACCTTCGACAGGCTGAGCGCGATATCCGCCTCGGCTTGGTCTTTCGGCACAAGCGTCAGCGCCGCCTTATTGTGCTCGGTATAATGCAGCCTGTCGGTGTGGGAGCCGAACTCGAACACGTCCTTCATGGCGTCCACCTGGCTCCAGGACAGCAGCGCGAAGCCCTTCGGATCGAAGGGCTGCTCCGTGTCCTTTATGTAACCCGTTATCAGGAATATGACGGCGTGCATCCCGTATTGTTTTAAAACGGGATAAGCGTATACGCGGTTGCTGGCGTAGCCGTCGTCAAAGGTGATCAGCACGCTCTTTTGCGGCAGGGCCTTTGAGCGGCAGATAAAGTCCTCGAGCTGGCTTATGGTTATCGTGCGGTAGCCGTTGTCGTGCAGGTATCGCATCTGGGCCTTAAACTCCGCGTCGGTTATCACGTAAGCGTTGCCCGCCTGGGAGGTAGCCGCGTCCTCGGACATTATGTGGTGGTACGTGAGGATGGGGAGTTTCTGGCCGCTCACATGGCCGGTGAGGATTATATTGATCAGCGCGAATATAAATATGGGTATCAGCGATATCCTGAGCAGCATTTTAACCCCGCCTTACGAGTCCGGTTTATGATCTATGGCCAAAGATATTATAACACGCTTATTATGTGGTTGTAAACACGCGGGCCGATATGTTATAATCATGTTACGTTATACTTTGTAAGGGATATTCGCGCAAATCAATTGCATAAATCGGTTGTACAAATCGTTTGCGCAAATCCGGCCGGCGCCTTGACCGCGCAGTCTGTTATTTGCAGGGGGTCTTTTTTTATGCCGCTCTGGAAAAGGAATTTGATAGTGTGCTGGTTCGGGATATTCGCGACGGGCATCGGGATGAGCCAGATCGCCCCCGTCCTGCCGCTGTACATAAGGCATCTGGGCGTCGCTGCCCCGGAGATGATCAGCCGGTTCTCCGGCCTGGCGTTTGGCGTCACGTTTATCATATCCGCCGTGTTCTCGCCGATCTGGGGGAGCGCCGCGGACAGATACGGGCGCAAGCCCATGCTGCTGAGGGCGAGCCTCGGGATGGGGATAGTCATATCCCTGATGGGGCTCGCCGGGAACGTCTGGATCCTCATAGGGCTGCGTCTGCTTCAGGGAACCATCACGGGCTACACCACGGCCTGCGTCACGCTGATCGCGACGCAGACGGATAAAGAAAACGCCGGGTTCGCCCTGGGCACGCTGTCCACGGCGAGCATCGCGGGCTCCCTGCTGGGCCCGATGATAGGCGGGTTTATAAGCGACACCGTGGGGTTTCGGCCCGTTTTCTATATCACGGGCTCGTTTATGTTTATCGCCTTTCTGACCACCCTGCTGTTCGTCAGGGAGAATTTTGTCCGCGAGAACAGGCGGGTGCGGGGCTTTAAGGAGATATGGCGCGATATCCCGGAGAAGGGCCTGACCGCCGGTTTATCGGTGACCCTTTTAATAATCACGCTGGGGCTGTACGCAATCGAACCGATCATAACCGTTTACGTGATGCATTTGACCGCGGACCCAAGCCATGTGGCCCTTATCGCCGGGGCCGTCTTTTCCGCGTCGGGGCTGGCCAATATCATCGCCGCGCCGCAGCTCGGCAGGCTTTCCGACAGGACCGGGGCGCATAAAGTCATCCTGTTCGCGCTGATCGCGGCTGGGGCCATCTATATCCCTCAGGCGTTCGCGCAGAACCCGTGGCAGCTCATGGGCCTGAGGTTCCTGCTGGGCCTCACGCTGGGGGGCTTAAGCCCTTCCGTGAACACCATGATAAAAAAGATAACCCCGGGCGCGCTCACGGGCAGGATCTTCGGGTTTACGATGTCGGCCCAGTATCTGGGCGTATTCGGGGGCTCGGTTATGGGCGGGCAGATCTCCGCGGCTTTCGGAATACGCAGTGTATTCTTTGTCACGAGCGCATTGCTGCTGATAAACGCCGCGTGGGTTTACTTTTTTATCTATAAAAAGGTTGCGCGGGGAGAGGATTCTCACGCCTGATGCCGTCAATGTTACCGATACCGTTTTTCCGAGCGATGGCGGTCAATATTGCTACTTGGCGCCGCAGATCGCCTCGAGCTCGTCCAGCAGCCCCGAGAACATCTCCAGGGCGGACCTTACGGGCTCCGGGCTCTCCATATCGACGCCCGCGTTCCTCAGGAGATTCAGGGAGTAATCGGAGGTGCCGCTCTTGAGGAATTCGATATACTTCAAAACGGCCGGCCGGCCCTGCTCCAGTATCCGGTTGGACAGCGCTATCGCGGCGGAAAAGCCCGTGGCGTACTGATATACGTAAAAGGCGTTGTAAAAATGGGGGATCCTGGCCCATTCCAGCTCTATGAGGCCGTCCGCGGCGACGGCGTCCCCCATGTATTTCTCAAACAGGCCGCGGTAAAGTCCGTTGAGCGTCCGCACGGTGAGGGTCTCCCCGTCTTCCACGAGCTGATGGGTCATCAGCTCAAACTCGGCGAACATGGCCTGCCGGAATACGGTGCCCCTGAACTGTTCAAGGAAGAAATAAACCAGGTATTTGCGCATCTGCGGGTCGCGCGCAGTATTGAGCATGTGCCGCATGAGCAGGCTCTCGTTGACCGTGGACGCCACCTCAGCCGTGAATATGGTGTGGTCGGAATAGATATACGGCTGGACGCCCCAGGTGTAATCGGAGTGCATGGCGTGGCCCATCTCGTGCGCGACGGTGAACATATCGCTGATCCTGTTTTCATAGTTCAGCAGGACGAATGGGTGGCAGCCGCTGACGCCCCAGGCGTAAGCGCCGGAGCGCTTGCACTCGTTCTCGTATACGTCTATCCAGCCGTTGCCGAAGGCGGATCTGACCGCGCTTACATAGTCGTCGCCGAGCGGGACGAGGGACCTCAAGACCTCCTCGCAGGCGTCCGAATACAGGACCTTGGTGTCCACGCTCTCGATGATATTGGCGTACAGATCGTAAGGGCGCAGCTCGTCGACGCCCATAAGGCGCTTGCGCAGCTTTATATAGCGGTGGAGCTGCGGCAGAAACTCATGGACGGCGCTCAGCAGGTTCATATATACGGACGTGGAGATGTTGCCGTCCGAGAGGGCGCATTCCAGGGCGGACCCGTATCTGCGCGCCCGGGACTGGAACACGTCCGATTTGGCGTTGGCGTCAAAGGCCGCCGCGATGGTGTTGATAAGGGAGCCGTACGCCTTATAGAGGGAATTGTAGGCGCTTTCGCGCACCGCGCGGTCCTCGTCCTCCATGAAGGAGGCGTAGTTGGCGTGGGTCAGCTCGGTTTCCACACCGTTTTTGTCCGTTATGGGGCCGAATTTTAAATCCGTGTCGTTGAGCATGGCATAGATGTTTTCGGCCGCCCCCAGCACCTCCGCGGAGCTGGCTATGAGCTGCTCCAGCTCCGGCGAGAGCACGTGCGCCCGCTTGCGCGCCAGATCATCCAGAAAATGCCGGTAAGTCGCGAGGGCGGGGTTTTTGCCGATCATATCCTCAATGGCGTTCTCATCGCCGGAATCTATGGCGAGGATCTCCGGCTCGATAAAGGCGGCGGCCGCGGCCAGCTTCGCCAGCAGCGTCTCGCCGCGCCCGGAAAGCCCCTGATAGCGCGAATCCGACCCGTCCTCATGCAGCTTCATCGCGGCGTACACCGCCAGTCTCTCCGCCTTGTGAAAGACGGCGTCCCGCAGCGCGAGGCATTCGGACAGTTTCCTGGCGTCGCCCAAAGCGCCCGAAAAGCGCCCGAATGAGTGCAGGGCGCAGTCCACCTCCGCGAAATCCGCCTCCCAGGCGGCGTCCGTCTCATACAGATCCGTTATCTTCCATTTAAAGCGTTCCTCAATCTCGGCGCGTTTTTTAAGCAAGTTAACACCTCTCAATTGACATTCTTACTCGGACAGCAGAAAGTCTATAATATTTTGAAACCGTATCCCTTCATGGTCTGTGATATAGGTTTTGTCCATCGTGAGAACGGTTTTTTCATAATGGTCGCGGACGGCGTCCAGGGGCGCGAGCTCCCGCGCTTTGACGCTCTCATCCATGATACTCAGCGCCACCTGATAGTATTTCCGCGTATCCTGCCTGACAGCCAGGAAATCCACTTCGCTGCCGCGCCATTTTCCGATAAACACCCGGAAGCCGCGGCGCAGAAGCTCAAAATATACCACCGTTTCAAGCACATGCCCCATATCGCCGTCGGAGTAGCCCATGAGGGCGTTGCGTATGCCGGTATCCACCACGTAGAGCTTTGACAGCGTTTTGAGCTGTTCCTTGCCTTTTATATCAAAGCGGTTTGCCTGATATATGATGTACGCCTTTTCAAGGGCGTCGAGATAAGCCGCGACTGTGGAGGACTTGACGCCCTCGCCCTTTTGCTGTGCGCTCAAAAAACCGCTGATTTTGTTGGATGATATGATATTCCCGGTATTGCTTATGGCATATTTCACGATTTTTTCCAGCAAGGCCGTGTCTTTGCTTTTGCTGCGCGCCACAATGTCCTTGACGATGACCGTGTTGTAGATGCCCAAAAGGAACTCGTTCACCGTGGCGTCCTCTTGCGGCAGGGTCGTCACGGCGGGCAGGCAGCCATATTTTAGGTACTGCCTGAATTTATCCTCCACGCTCCATCCTGGCGGAAGATGGTCAAACAGCAGGTACTCCTTAAAAGACAGCGGCAGCATCCTGATTTCCACATACCGGCCGGAAAGCAGGGTAGATATGTCGGAAGACAGCAGGTACGCGTTTGAGCCGGTGATATAGATATCGGCATCGATATCCGGTTCCGCGCTCAGGCTGTTCACCGCTTTTTCCCAGCGCGCTACCTGTTGGACCTCGTCGAGGAGCAGATAGCACTTGCCGGCGGGCGGGACCATGTCCCGCACCAGCTTGTAGAACTGCCGGTAATCACGGATCTCATCATAGATCATCAGCTCAAAATTGATGTCGATGATATGGTCCGGTTTCACGCCGCTCCGCAGCAAATCCCGCTTGAACAGTTGCAGCAGCGTCGATTTTCCGCATCGCCTCAGCCCTGTGATAACTTTAATGAGTTTGTTGTCCTTGAAGGCCAGAAGCCTCTCCATGTACCGTTCACGTTGAATCACAACAATCACCGCCGATACCATTATACCGGAAAAAAATAATAATGTCAAAAGTTTTTCCTTTATAAGGCAAAAACTGACTCAATCGTTCAGCATCAGATTCATATAGCCCTTTAGAGGCGGCCGCCCGGCGAGGTATGCGTCCGCGTCCAGATCGTATCCCAAGGCGAAATCGGTGAGAGCCTGTATCGTCAGGGCGAGGTCGGCGGCGACGGCGACGGGTTCGGCCTCGCCGTCCCTCACTCGGAACACGGCGTTATTCTCCCGTATTATGGGGTCCCCGACGCTCACCCTGATATCCAGGCCCCTCCCTTCCGACAGGGTTTTTAAGACGGCGCGCGCGTTTATTACGCGGGCCATACCCAGCGCCTTTGCCGGGCCGGGCCCCGCGGGCGGGCCCTTCACGGTTATTCTGTCCCGCCCGGTTATATTTAAGATCTCGCGGATCAAAAAATCCGCGCCGCCTTCATCGCCGCCGAGCAGCTCATATACAAACGGGCCGTCCGCGCCCGTCACAAAGGCGCAGGCTGTCATCCGGCCGTCTCTATAGGCCGCGTATATATCCCCGCTGAACCTGAGGAACGCCGCGGCGAGGGACAAAAAGTCGCCCTCGCCCTTTATGAGGCTGTAATCCGCCGCACGGCCCGATTTATAGGCCGACGCGCAGAACCCGTAAAGGGCCTCGGCCGTCTCCGGGTCAAGGGGCAGATCCCCCTTGCCAAAACGGCGGAGGACGCAGCCGCTATCATTTGCGGCGGGCTTCAGCGCCCGCGCCGTCACCTCGCGCTCACTTATCGAAAACGCCTCGGTGAAGCCGTATTTCCGGTAGACGTCAAACAGATACGGCTCGGCGGGGATGAGCGCGGATACATGGACGCCCCTCTGATACTGCCCGGCCAGGGCCGCCCTCATCAAGGCCCCGGCATAGCCCAGTTTCCTGCGGCCGGGGTGCGTCACGACGCCGAATATATATTCCGACGGCAGCTCTCTGCCGCGCCGCCACAGCGAGACGGGGAGCGCCTGCGAGGAGGCCGCGGCCACGCCCCCGTCCCGCGCGACCAGCGTCAGCTCGCGGCTGTAACAGTGCTGAAAAAAGAAATCCAGAAATTCCTCCGTCTCCCCGAAGCCCAGCCGCCATAAATCCCTTATTCCCCGCAAATCCTCGTCCTCGGCGCGCGCGATATCTATTTTATGCATCCGTCACATCCCCGAGGGGCTTATACCGCGCCCTCTCCCCTCCGATAAGCTTGGGCCTGCTCTTGGCCGCGGTGACGTGCGCCGCGCCGATCTCCCTGACGCTCAGCCTGACGGGCACGGCCACGTGCTTTAAATGCATGCCGATGAACGTATCCCCTATGTCCATGCCGGCCACGGCGATGACGTGCTCCACGAGGACCGGGCGCCCCAGGCTCCTGTACGCCGCCAGGGCGCAGGCCCCGCCCGCGTTCAGCGCCGGGACGGCGCTGACGATCTCAAAGCCGCGCTTTATGGCTGTTTCCTCCTCTATGACGAGCGCGCGGTTAAGATGCTCGCAGCACTGCACCGCGAGGGCATAGCCCCTCTCCCTGACCATGCCCAGGACGACCCCGATTATCGCCCTGCCGGCCTCCTCGTTTGAGGCCCTGCCGATCATGCCGCCGCATACCTCGCTGCTGCTGCACCCGAGGACGAACACGCTTCCCGGCGGATAATCCATACCGCTCAGCAATTCCCCCAGCGCCTTTTCCGTCTGGCTTCTGATCAGATTTATGTCAAAATTTGTGTCCAAGCCGATTCCTCCCCGCTTTAAACGTCCGCCTCAAACATGACGTATTCCTCATACCCGGTTATCACCTTATAATAACCGCGCAGCGAATTATTGACCGCTCCGTCGCCGGTGTCGATATAGAGCCTGCCGCCCATGAGCGACAGCATTTTATCCCTTGAGGCCGCTATGATTATGTTTTCCTTGCCTACCCGCGAGAGGACCGCTGCGCTGATCTGCTGGCTCCCCCTGCCGAATATGAAGCCCTGCCCGCCGATCACGGTGACGACGATCCTCGCCGCGCCGTAACTGTCAAGGGCCGCGAGTATATCTTGCTCCGCGGCGTCGTTCTTTATGACAGCGCGGTTATAAATCAGGTCCACCCCGAGCAGCGTGCTGCCGAGCCCCAGTTTTTCTATGACGGCCCTTGTCGTTGAGCCCGGCCAGATAATGTGCAGCGTGCCTTTGAGCAGATTCTCACAGACGTAGTTTGAGAGCATTTCTATAGAGCCCTTTTCGCTTGAGCCGCGGCCGCTCTTTAGGTTTTGGATCAGCCCGCGCTCGTTTGGAACGCTCAGATAACCGTAGAGCCTGGCTTCCACGATATTCCGCCGGAACAGCTCCTCGTCTATGTCCATGACCTCGGCCTCGCGGTTGCCCTTTATCCCGCCCCGCAGATATTTGACGGTCAATTTGCCGGCCTTTTTGGGGTTGACTGCGTAGACGGCGGAGTGTATCTTGCAGCCGGCGGGTATGCCGATAACGGGTATGCTCAGGCCCACCGCGCCCAATATGTTCCTGGCGGTGCTGTACCCACCGGCGAAGAGGAGGATGTCCGCCCCGGCCTCCCGCAGATCCCCAGCGGCGCGCACCGTGTCCTCCTCCGTCGTCCCACGCTCAGTTGCGGAGCCCATCCAGTATACAGGAATACCAGCACGGAATCAACCCATTCTTCATCTTTCATTTCCCAATTTTATTAAGATTGTAAAAAATATATTGACACGCTTGTAAAATTATGTTAGTATAGCCTCTGTAGTATTTTACGTAAGTATATTTCTAGGAGGATTTCAGTAATGAGCAAAAAAGGTACGGTAAAATGGTTTAACGCAGAGAAGGGTTTCGGGTTTATCTCGGTGCAGGGTGAGGGCGATGTGTTCGTTCACTTCTCCGCAATCGTTTCCGAAGGTTTTAAAACTCTTGAAGAAGGTCAAGAGGTTGAGTTTGACGTCGTTCAGGGCGCTAAAGGGCCTCAGGCGGCAAACGTAGTTCGCGCGTAATCTGTCTGTTTAATGCCTCGCATTTAATATAGATATGAGATTATTAGCACATCCCTTTCATGCCCATTGGCATGAAAGGTTTTTTTATGGAATCAAAGGTTTTTTACACGGAAATCAATTTTCAAAAAGTCAAAAAGAGATAAAATGAGTGAATGGAACTTGACAGTAAAAAAGTTCTCCAAAATTCGAAACAAATAGCCCAACATCCGCAAAAGCGTTATCCTGTTTTTACGAGAAATGAGGAGGGACTCTTGGGGGGAGCAGGGCTATACCGGAGAGTATAAACAAACCCACCCCATAAAGCAAGAGCTATGCGGGAATATATCAATGAAAAACCGATGGACTTTGAAAACTGTATCAGCCGCAAAGTTGCTTTCCGGTGGTTCGCCGTAACAATTGTCGGGCTGATGGTACGCAGCGACAACCTGGGTGCAACGAGCATCATCCGGGCGCTGGGCATAGCGCCTCATTTTTACGAGAACCTGATCCACTTTTTTCACACCGCGTCTCGGGAGCTAGACGGAATCATACTGTTTCTTGATGAAGGTTGACATAAATCGGCTATCCTCCATTGGCGCGCGTAGACCTGCGAACAAAAGGATTTCGCTGTGTCTGCGCGCATTCCGGATGTACGCTGCTTTATGTCAATGATAAAAAAGAAACAGTATCAATCCGTGCAAAGCTAGTATTTTCAAGTGTTATAAGAGCACACGGGGGTTAAAGTTCGGGAATTTAGGGTAAAGGGCTTTTGTACT
>Ga0209629_10000556_pt1 | contig 20653 bp, 13 predicted proteins | sample TergutCu122P5_FD_187286 | JGI IMG/M metagenome (GOLD analysis project Ga0209629, IMG submission 187286) | Cubitermes ugandensis P5 segment gut microbial communities from Kakamega Forest, Kenya - Cu122 P5 (SPAdes) (version 2) | ecosystem: Host-associated > Arthropoda: Insects > Digestive system...
TAAAATGTTGTTAAACTAGTTTCATATACGTTATGCACTTAGATTCTAATAGCATTAACTACATGTTCAACAGTTCTTTAAGCAAATTGAAGATTTCACTCACCCAGTTCTTCCTGAAACCTGCTACCTTGGACGTCATTTAGAATGTGGCTGCCACAGACTTCGTTGTTGGTGACGTCTCGTGGACTCACAGTACCGTTTCCTTCCAGCGGTATCTCTTTATTGGGTGTGTGAGGAGAATGATTTAATTTAGCGATTTTAAATGCCAAGGTTAGAAAATTAGTGATTATTATTCAAAACAGGTATTGCCCCAGTTCTGAAAAGGTTAACGAATTCCCCGTCGCCGATAACTTGAATGTTTTCCAGTGCTAAATAACCTTTCCCATCTAAGTGTCTTTCCGAAGAGGACAGGCACGTGATGCATTTAAACCAATATCGCCGTTTCTAAGGGCTGAAAGAGCTAGCTTCATATTTTCAGGCTCACATCTTCCATAATTAACAACTTTTGGAACCTTACAACAGAAGTTGAAAATTTATTCTTCAGTGGGCTTGCATGACTACAAGATTTTCATTTGAAACCCTGTGCTCATTACACATAATTATAGAACATGACGCAAACACAGGCGTAGAATCATTAACATTTAAATGCCAGCTGGAAAGGTTCGTACAGTATTGGCAATCTGTAACACAATGCGTGGTTCCAGGCATAGCCCGTTGGTCCATTCATGGAGTCCTGTAGTGGTTCATCGATAGCACACCGTCAATTTTTGTTTTCGAAGCTAAAAACTAAGAAAACGGGTACGGTAAATTATACAGTAGAGAACACACTTTTGTCTAATATATAGGAAAATACACTCCTTATCTTCTGTGTTGATAAATTAACGTTCAGGCATAAGCCCGAAATAAGAACAGAAATGTCGTAAATTTTCGTAGTCAATTTTCCTAGTGTTTTTTTATACACCAAACCCAAACGAGACAAGCAGCCTACTATAACGTAACATTGAAGCACGTTCGCGTAACCACTGTAGCCGTGGAAAAGCAGTACGTATTACATATTCTGTGTATGTAGTTTTTAGTTATGGAGCACGCAACGCGCCTGCACTGTATTAAGTTGTATCAGTGGCCTGTTTGGCTCTCCCATATTTTTCGACATAATCTCATAAATGGTACGATTTTCGGAAGAAAGTTACGGAACATCAATTTTTTTTTCTGTGTAACCTCTTTCAGAAACACTTCTCATTCTAAGAAGAATTCAGCGACATATCATATGTACCCATGTCTTCATGTAAAGTACCCGCTATTCTTGCCAGGTTTTCATGAATTTTGAGTTTTCTCGATAGATTTTCGAAAAATACTGAAACATTAAATCTCATGAAAATCCGTCCAGTGGGGCAGAGTTGTTTCATGCAGACTGACGGACAGACAGACATGTCGAAGCTAATAGTCTTTTTTCGCACTTTTGCGAACGCGCATAAAAGCTAAACAAGACGGCACGTCAGTAGTTGCTGCTCCCGCACACCGTAACTTGCCTGTGCTATCAACAGTATTTGAAATATCGTGGGTGATGCGTCGATTGCCATGGTACAACGATGGCAACCGTACTTTAACGTTTAAAACTTCAGTACCCACCACACCGAGAACACAGTACTTTGCCTTTCTAAAGACCAATGGATTGATGCTGTTTACAGAAATAGTCGCTTCGTATCGCGAGAATCGTGCTAAGTGTATGATTGCTCTGTGCTGGAAAAATGCACAGTTTCTTGATGTTACAAAAGATAAACATTATGCTTCGACGACATGATAGAAAATTCGTGTCTCCAGTTATTATAAATGTTTAACAACTTGAAGTAACTTTTAACTTCAACTTACTTAATGGCAAAAGGAGTGCAGACTTAGAAAACCCAACCACAGAAAAAAAAAAAAACGTGAACAGTCTGAAGAACCGGCCACGGCTGAAATCCTGCTCGATTCTGCGTGTGTATTGTATATTTTTATTACATTTAATCAGCATGTATACAAAGTATTGTTAACACTGATTTGTTATAACTCGAGCACCTTTCGATACCCAAGTTTCATCATCAGGGAGTTGTTCGTGTATTCAATTCAGAAGCCAATTGAATGTAATCAACGCTAATGTAATCTTGTAGCTTGTAACTCCTACATGTAATAATCGAACTGTAGCGACAGAGGTGCGCTTGTTTGAGTTTTTGTAGAGATAAGGCAGGAGCTTAACATATCTTATTTAACGACGTTATATACTCGGAGCCACAGGCCACAAGCAACAAGCCATAAGCCACAGGAAAAAGATAACAAAAGTCCCGGTAACAGATGGATCATTTTGTCGTGAATTGGAATCTGTGTAAGTTTTATTCTTGCTCCTGCCGATGAATTGCCGATTGAAATCAGACTTAAACATGTCACAATGTGATAATTTTGTAACTGCTTGTAGAAGACAATAGTGTTCTGTAGGTTCAAGTTCATGTGGGAACAGCAGTTGGTCTAAATGCTGGAGTTCGTTTCCGAACAGAAGCAGGTCTGGATGTTGAAGCTGTCTTGCCGGAAGTATGTGGAAATAGTTGTGCAGGACTGGGACAGGTTTCACCTCAGTTCGAAAGCCCGGGGGGGCAGCAAGCACATTTTATAAAACAAATAGTTACAATTCACGTTCAGGAGTTTTTATCGTCGTCAGAAACATGTCTTAAGCGTCTGAAAATTGTATTGTTATGAACAGGAATTTCCGAACGGAACACATGAAGCCTGTTCCCCTGCTTCATAAATTTCCAGTCTGTTAAAGATATCGCTATTGTTATTTCCGTTTTTTTTTTAATTTTTATGAAGACCTAATGACTTACATACTGATTCTGCGTAAGTTGAATGTATCGGATATAACTTAGAAGCATCGGGCCGTCGCCATGTTTGCAATTTTGGCTTACAAACAACCATTTTATACGTATTTTTCAGATGCGTGTGTTTGTTGTCTATATCTATACCAAATCTCACATTCCCACCTCCAGTGTTGGCTACTTATCGCCATAAAACCGAAAGCTAATCGTCATAAAACCGAAAGCTAAAGAAGGATATTTTCCTTGTTTGCTTCTTTTTATTTTTCATTCAACATAACTATTACCGTGACAAAGGTGTATATTTTTCGAAAGTCTGCTACCAAGTATCATTCCAGGACCTACGAGCAAGTGGCGATAGTGTCTTTCCCGTCACACCAGTTCGTCCATCATGTTGTTATTACTCATTGTTGAACTAGAAAGTACGGCGCTGGAATTTTCTCCAAAAGACTGTTTATACCAAGTATACTGAAAATGGGCACCTTGTTGAGATATGAAAATGAAGGACACACGGACAGCGTTATTATTCCTTAAGCTTACGCTTTTTCTCGTTTAGGAAGGCCAAAAAAGCGATTTGGCATCATGAAGACTGCTTCTACCCATGTCCGAGCCCTTTGTCAACGCTGTCCAGCTGTTACAGTCTTCAGAGCAACAGTGTAATTTGTGTTATAAAGGGACATACTCTGAAGTGTTCAGTTGAAGATCTTTACGGTAGTTCTATGTTGCAGGCTTGAGACAGTGGAGCTCTTGGTCCGAACCCACCCGGAACTGATCCAACCTTATTCACGGGGCCATGTCAACATCTTCAGGCACACGCCTCTCCATCTGGCCAGCAGGAATGGCCACAAGTAAGTGAGGACATCAAGTTCGTTTGGGAGATTCTGTAGTGTTTGTGTGACCTTAGGGAGACTTGAAGATCTCGTAGAGTAAGGTCTTGTGGACGGACGCTATGTAATTTTAAAATTATTTACTCCGTACATTATGAATCAATATTTTCCTTTAATGCATCACGTAACATACTTACAGTACATTATGTAAGTGCATTAAGTTGATGCATTAAATTAAAATAGTGATTCAAAATGCACGGAATAATTAATTTTCAAATTGTTAACGCTCAACAAGCGAAGGTGACTTACAGCTGCAAGTAATATCATGTATTGTAATACGCACATTCGTTTGGTGCACTAAATGACAGTATAGACGCTGTGTATTGGTACACGTCTACCGAACTCCACGGGTTTACATTCAAAAAAATCTTTTGTTGGTCACGGTGGGAACTTCAGAATACACACAGTAGAGATATGCTTCAGTCGGTATAGAACTGTCCAGCTTCCCTTAAAATGTTCGTAGCATACCTGAAGATAGCAATTCTGCATATTGCAGTGTTTCCTAAGCGGGGATTCCCGAGTTTTGCCTAACAGGTCACCCCAGTTGAGTTGATCTACTCACTAGAATGTAACATTTCTTGTGTTTTAGGTTTTTCCTGCTGTTAGTTTTATTGTTATTACAGCTAGGAAAAGTAGTGTTTTATAGTAAATACTTGCTGTAACTTCGCTGGTTCGATTTCCGATGGTGCCATTGAAATTTTTCATTGACATAATCCTTCCGGCCACACTGTGGCCCTGGGGTTGACTGAGCCCCTAACAGAAATGAGTACCAGGAATATTTCCTGAGGAGTAAAGGCGGCTGGTGCCTAGGGCTGACAACCTTACCACCTTCCTGTGCCGATTGTCTTGAAATCTGGGAGCCTCAACCTCCTAGAACCCTCAGGGCCTGTCCAGGCCTGTAATGGGATTGCTTTACCATCACTGTAACTTAATTATGGTTTTTACAATGTAAGTATGTTTATTATCCGTAAATATTCCAACTCTAAACATTAGCTCCAGTTGTGCCTAAGCCGAGATGCTGTTGGGGAGGGATTTGAAGAACTGTTGGGACTTTGTAAGGGTCCATGGTGACAGAAGGATCGAAAAAGACTGGCGTTATATATATCGTTGTGTGGAGTTAGCACTTTACTGCACCATTACTTCACTGTCGTTCCAAAACTGTAAAAGCTGTTGAGATGGAGTGTTTTTAACGAGTTTGCTTTTGTCGGCACATGCACAGAGTTTGTTTTTTCTAGAGGTTTTATTCCTACTCAGTGGCAATGCTGAAGACGGAAATTTGTCGTCGAGATATTGACGGGGTTTACTGTAGTGACAATAAATTTCACCCATAAATTGATGAACTTGTGCTGAGTGTACGCCATTGAGTTAATTGCTTTCTTTTTTCATGTGTTGAATTAGTAACAAATATTTCCCCGTCCTTGTTGCTTCAACGTTGTTCAGTTCTCATGTTATCTAATGTTAGCTGTATTGCAGTTGGAAGTAAGGCCAAAAACGGGAGTTTCAGTGAATGTTCTGCCGTTGATCCAATATGGTGTTGCTGCTGGTGAGTGTATTTGCTGTGAATAAGCGTGTATACATGATTTTTACTTCGCTATCACTATATTCATCATCAGCTTCATCAAAGCTGCGTTACACGTACAGCGGCAGTGGCTTGAAACGACTACTGTGCTATTCGTGGCCCGTATGTGTTGTGGCTCGCACGAGGATTACTCTGCAGCGTATTTTCTGATCACCACTTGACCATTGCATTGCAATCCAATCCTCCCTCTCTCATGCGCTCCCAGCGTCCAGTCCGGTCTCTGTGTCGATTTACCTTCGGTTGAATGAATCATGATGAGCTCATGCGAATTAGGGCCTAGGACGGTCTATATTCACGTCGCTTCTGTATGTGGATTCAAACATATGCGAGCAATATTGGTCTATGTTGCCAGAGTCATTAAATTCTTTTATAGCTTTTTAAAAAAGAATTATTATACAACACAGACCAGGTGTTTCAAATGTTATATGCATGATTATTTCCATGTGTTCTGGCCGTTATGTGAAAATTAATATACGGTAGTGAAATTGAATTCACTAGAATGAAAGTGAAATCTGAACTGTCTGTGAGTGCAAGTGAAAGATGTACACGTGTGAGACGCGGCTGTTGGAATGTGTTGCGGATTTTAACAAAGTTGTAGGACGTAAAAGGGTAACAAAAATTAAGAAGATAAAAAAGTCGGGGGGGGGGGCGTGCAGTTCCTGCTACTTGGTAACTCACTTATATATAAAAGTTACCCAGGACCTAAGAAGTGCTCACTAGGCTCGGTGTTCACGCAAATGGTCAGTTAACACTCGTTATGTCGTAGGTTTTGTGTGTGAGGAGCGTTCGTTAGTGGAAATAGTGTTTTCAGGTAAGGGCCGTGGAAGTTTGGTGAGGTGGTCAATTTTATAATTTAGAAAGGTAATTTGGTGGTCTGCAGAGTAAGGCGCTTAATTTTTTAGTACTTAAAATTGGGGAGCTACAAGAACAGCATGCGGTGGTAAGTTGAAACTTGGATACCATCTCAGCATTGGCTTAAAAACAAACAAAAAAAAACTGAAACCTACACGAATGCTCCTCCTTTTTTCTATCTGTTGACTCCTCTTAGGTAAAGCAGTCCCGTTACAGGTCTGGAGTGGCCCAGAGGGTTCCAGGAAGTTCAGGTTCCCAGATTTCATGACAACGGCCGCCTTTACCCCCAGGAAATACACCTGGTACTCATATCTGTTATAGGCTGAGTCGACCCCAGGGCCATAGTGCGACCGGAAGGATTATGTCACTGAAAAATTCCAATGACACCATCGGGAATCGAACCCGCGACATGCCGGTTTGTAGCGTAGTGCCTTAACCACTACGCCACCGCGCGCGCCATGCAGCATGATACGCAGTTTAAATATACCGCGAATACAAATTTCGATACCCGATTTATAAAACAGCCTAATAAAGGGTCAGCATGTCAGTGACATAAATGCAATAAAGTCTACAGATGAAAGCCATTGTTCTTCTGCTGTAAGACAAAGCAGGGCGAGACAGTATCAACACCCAAGACTGATATAAGCATGGCAGAGTAGGTCGAAGTGAACATCACGTGCATTGTTGTCTTCGAATGTAGAAGTTTGGTGCATTCTGAGATCGTACCTAGAGGTCACGCAGTGAATCAAGAATTCTACCTGACCGTTTTACGGCATCTATGACAAGAAATGTGGAAGTAAACGATTGGACATTTGGAGGGAATGCAGCACGGTCATCGTCACGATAGCGCTTCCGTGCACCCGGTCACTACGTTTACCGTGGGGGCGGGGGAGGGGGGAATCCGGTGCGTTCACGGTCACCCTCCAGCCCTGATCTGTCTCCAGCAGACCTTTTCCTGTCCCCGAAATTGAAAGTTCGATTTGAATCACCAGACGAAATAAAACAACAAAAACTACGAAAGCTAAACGACATTCCTCGAAGTCCCATATGGAATACTGAGGAAAATGGAAACGCCGCTGGAATCACTGTATTAATGCAGGAGATGACTATTTCTAAGGGGACTACTTTCAATAAAATTTAATATGTACGAGGGGGTGCTGATAAGTCCTTAGCCCAACCTACTTCCCGATGTCGTAGGACGGAATCGACAGTGTCGTTGGAAAGAGGGGTCTGTTCATGTGCCGAATTGCAAGTCTTTTCTTGTTACAGAGGCTGAAAGGAAGCATGTTAAGCGACGCGCGCGATTTCAACATCAAGACGTGACCTGTCATCAAGTTTTTTTTTTTTGCAAGGCAAGGCGCTGAAGGAAATTTACGCCATTCTGAAAGAAACATTAGGGGAACACGCACCATCGTATGCCACCGTCAAAAACTGGGTGGCCCAGTTTAAACGTGATTTTTCCACCTGTGTCGCGCCTCGTCCTGGACGACACAAAACAGTGACCACCCCGGAGACTATTTATCAAATTTATTAGCTAATCTTGAAAGACCGCCGGATTTCGGCTAAATCAATAGCTGAGCAACTGGGCACCTCACACGAGCGGGTTGGGTCCATCATTCATGAAGATTTGGACATGCGGAAGCTCTCCGTGAAGTGGGTCCCGAAATGCCTGAACGCGGATCAAAAACTTCAACGGTGACAGTCGTCTGAGAAACTTTTGGAATTTTTTTTCGGCGCGATCCAAATTATATCCTGTCGCGAATGGTGACCATGGACGAAACCTGGTTATATCACTATGACCCGAAGACAAAGCAACAATCAATGGGGTGGTGGCATAGCGGCTCACCCCGCCCCAAAAAATTCCGATTGCAAAAGTCCGCTGGAAAAGTTCTCGCCTCGATTTTTTGGGATCAAGACAGCGTATTACTCATCTCTGCTGGTGCAATTTAAGGATATTTTGAAGGAAAAACGCAGCGGGAAAGTCCCCAAGGCGGTCTTGTTCTTGCATGACAATGCCCCGGCTCACCGGGCACTTGCAGCCCGGAAGAAACTGGCCTAGCTGGGCTTCCCATGTCTTGATCACCCAATCTATTCTCCGGATCTGGCCCCGTCGGACTACCACCTGTTACCTGGACTGAAAAAACAATTGAAAGGTCGGCAATTTTCGTCCGACGCGGAGGTCATTGCTGCCGCGGAGACCTGGTTGGACGGAGAACCTTCTGATTTTTTTTTTCAGTGGCTTGCAAAAGTTAGAGCAAAGGGCTAAGAAGTGTATTGAGCTTCGTGGGAAGTATGTTGAATAAATCCCGAGTTTGGCGGCTGTAGCTTGTTTCCTTCCTGGTCAGGCTAAAGACCTAGTACGTAGTTTGAATCAGTTCGAAAACTTTTTGAACAGACCTCGCGCACTGAATGGTGCTGGTCTATACGGCGTTCGATTTATCGCAGGAAGACGTGTCACCGCAGCGTTACAGAGCCGACGGCCTAGTCAAGCGGTAGGCAATCACCGAATATTGCTGCCAGTTTCATAAGGCACATAACATGCCAAAGTTTCCTTGGGTATTGTGTACTCAGCCGTTTATTAAATCTTTCGGCGTAAGGAAAGATGTCACATGGGATAACCTGAGAGTTGACGTACGATAATACCACACGAATGCTCAAGCAACAGGGTATGAAGGTGGGAACTGAAGTGAAGTCGTTCATAATAGTGTCCCAGCATCGAGCTTTCCTTTTAAAATAGTGATTAAGCCCTTGGAGCCTTAAAACCAGGGGGTCGATTTTCACAGTGCTTGACAAACTGCCGACTTTGCAATGAAACTGCACTATACAGTTATTGGTCATGTCTATCTGCTGTTTCATTCTGCAGTTATCGGAATATGAAACAGGATGGTGGAATGCTGCCACGCCCCCAAACATTCGATCACGGGTTACGCAACCAGGCCACAAATAGCACACACGCGCATCCAAGAAGCTATCCTATACTTCAAGAATGACAGTCAATATTAATTTATAATACGACGACTCTCGGTTCGAGTCTCGCACCAAAGTATGTCTATTGGCACGTTTATAATGATTTTACCCTATTTTCTCCAGTTAAAATTCGGGACATACCACCGCCGTTATCTTTGTGCCTTTTCCGATTTATGATTCTAAATCAACTTGCATTTCTTTCTAAGTAAACTCTCGTGTGAGCAGAGCGTTTCTAAGTAATTCTGGCCGGAAAATTGTGGTAAATAAACCACTTCGTGCTGCACAGATCGTTCCATTTGCTTTAAGATCTGCTGTGTACAGTGTAGGCCGGTCTCGGTGGCAGCGCGGTATAAGGCGTGGGTCTGCGGCCGCCCGCTTGCTGGGATTACGGGTTCGAATCCCGCCAAGGGCATGGATGTCTGTCTCTTGTGAGTGCTGTGCGTTGTCATGTAGATGTCTCTGCGACGGGCCGATCAATCGTCCAGAGGAGTCCTATAGGGTGTGGCGTGTCTGAGTGTGATCTAGAAACCTCGACAGTAAGATCCAGGTCCACCAGGGATGTCGAGCTATGAAAAATACAAAAAGTGTACGGTTTGGGCGCAAAACAACTGAACTGGTGTCCTCCTATATTCAACCTTCCGAAGCTGTCGGCATCAATCTGCAAGTGACGGATTAAAGCAAAAGACACCCGAATTTTCCCGTCTCTGCCGGAGTCAAATGAGTTGTTCTCCCAAAATATCACCGACAATTATAAACCTAACGAAGTCCCACACCACTGCCGAGTTGCGACTTAAGCCGCAAGCATGTGCATAACTGCCCATGGATCCCAATCTACGCCGTGTATTCATACATACATACATCCAGGAGTCTGCATTACTTCAAGACAACTGAGTGTGATTATGCAGGCTCCAGTTTGCGGTAAGACGTCAGACAGGCACAGCGGGACCAGAGTCACACGACTGTCTGGGTCTCCGAAAGGAGCTCTGCGTGGGTAACTGACGTATGGCAGAGGCACCGCACCAGAACCTCCACACAGGGGCGGTAAGGGAATTCCACCTAATCATGACTTTCGAGTTCTCCGTACATCGAGAGAACATGGTGGTCAAGCGACTCTTCTCTACCATTCTCAACACAAGGGTACGAGTCACAGAGAAAGCCTGTCGCTTGAAACGCTGTGCAGCTTCAAACTGATATTAAGTACATACGGGGCCGCGTCATAAAGTTAAGGTCCTCGAGAATCACAGGCATTTCGCTTCACAAAAGGTGGAGATACATTCGCTCTGCGAGGAAGCCATCAAAAGTGTGAGGTCCAACCAATTTGGGGAAAAATGCCGCACAACAAACTGCCGTCCTTCGTCAGTGAACGCAGGGAGCACACTTCTGTGCAAGCATCGACCCATCTGCACAACCGTAACTTTACGCCACTGACCCACTCCAGGTGCTGAAAGAGTTCAATGTGGCACGAACACAGCAATCGAAATTCAATGTCAACCTGACGGACATGCAAGGAGCCACAGGCTGTAAGGAATTCCTTCTAGCACCAGGTGCGGATTACGTTCAACCATGGCAACAACGCTCTTGTCCTGTCAGCGGTAATGTCCCGAGAAAAATCTGTCAGTAAACGTGCCACGTTCCTTCACACATATGTGAACCGCCATTCATATACCATTATCAGGACTTAACACCCTACAAGTGGCAAAAAGCGAGAGATGTTAGATGCAGTGATAGACACTTTATTCTGCAAGGTTAGGCCGGACGTAAGGGATGACACCTAAGCTGTCAAGGTCAAAGCAGTTATTGTCATTGAAGAACATTATCGTGTCTGCGCGCGCAACATACAGCAATGCAGATACTAGGTGCTTCAGCGCGTGAGAGTGATGTCAGATAGCTCTAGAACGACGGCCATTCTTTGTACACCAATTTTTGTTTTCTTGTGAATAAGAGGTATGCAACATTAAAAGGACAGTACCGATAATCGAGTCTGTATACGCACTATCACGAGCAGATTTCATTATCACGAACACACAAACGCGCGCGTGCGCGCGCACGCACACACAACCTGAACACCCGTAACAACAGCCGCAAATAGGCCACATGTTAACGTAACATTTTTTATTCAACATTATTTGCTTAATAATTTCCTTCAGTCTGTAAGCTTCCTCCTGGGACACTATACAACAATCATAAATATGGCATGGGCAATGAAGTTACCAAATAACAACATAATAACTACTACTACTACTACTAATAATAATAATAATATTTACAGTTGTAAGCAACAAAAATCTAACTTGATCACAGTAGTATCTCATTACGGTCCATGGACAGCTAAATAATAAGTTAAGTTCATGGTTGGACAACAAATTTAAGCCATAATAACACGACATTCGTACAACAGCACGTCAGTGTAACAGTAACGTAGGAGGAATAAATTAAACTCGAACTCCTTGCTAATTTATTTTTGAAGCTTTCACCAAAGTTACAAAAATCCACCATTACCTTCTACACGTCTCTACGTTCGTTTGTCCACATGCGTTTATGTACTCGTATAATCCTTTACACAACACAGAAAAGATTTCCTTACACGAATTTAAGTCTCCCAATTTTAAAGAATAATTACAGTAATAATAATAATAATTATTATTACAATTATATTATTATTATTATCATCATCATCATCATCATCATTACGTTCAATCTAGCACACACTATTTTTTCCCTAGCTCTACAGCCCCACAGTGTGCCAGAGCCTCCTCATTTTCAAAGCTTCACTATCACACTCAAGACACGCCATACTCGGTAGGACTACTCTGGAGGAGCGATCAGCCCGACGCACAGACTTCTACGTAACAACGCACAACACTCAGAAGAGACACACATCCGTGCTCACGGCGAGATTGGAACCCGCAATCCCAGCAAGTGGGCGGCCGCAGACTCGCGCCTTAGACCACGCGGCCACTACGATCGGCAGGACACAATGTACCTTTAAGAAATAAACTGTCACATTAGTCTGCCCGCTGGACTTATCTACCAAGAGTTTTCCACTGAGGTCTTCAAACAATATTTTATGCAAAATTTCTGATTTCCTGTTGATGTACTATACAGGCCTACCCCACGTATCAAAATCGTCTTACTTTCTTGACTACTATGCTGGGATTGGTGGGGTAAATTTGCCCTCAGGTTTACGCAGCGACATAATAATGAACACCCCGTATATTCGGGTAGCAGGATTTAACACACAACTGGCACACGTTACTGCCAGAGCTAATCGTTGACGACGGAGCTGACCTCCTGTTGTCTCTCCGATTGCTACAAATCATACCGATACTTCATTAACAAACATGAGCCCGCAGCAGCAGTGTGGGACGTTACTGAGCGTACATACACCCATGGACACGACAAGTAACCTTGGACTGCGTATCAGCCAACATGCACGTTACATTACCTAGCTAGTATCACGTATTTGTGACTCACGGAGAAAATCATGATTAGGCCTACATTAGTGAGAACACTGCACTTCCGTCGTTACTCAAGAATGAATCATAGGTAAGGCAGAGTCTTAGAATTTCCACGTAATCGTGTATAAACATAGGGACTGTGGCTATGTGCAATAATTTACATCGCGTGGCAGCGAAAGACACACCAGTAACGTCTGGGACTGTTAACGGCAATGAAATCACCGTCAGGATATGTGGCTTCAACAGGATATATATATATATATATATATATATATATATATATATATATACACACACACACACACACACGAAAATGTCAGTGGGCAATGCAGCAGGTTTCTTTGGAACGTTCGTACTAACGTACCAGTCTACACGGAGCCACATGCCACGAACTCAACCTTAATACTCACAGCCGACAGAACCTCAGATCTCATTTAAACGGAAGGTCTACTACACAGAATCCAGTAAAACACACACACACACACACACAAAACCTACACTCACAGTAAAAAATAAAAATAAATAAATAAAAATAAACCGAAAGTAGAAATATACTGAATATCAACATGACGACTAAAATATACAACACAAAAATAATTTAACTGTAGCTTCCTACGGGTGTAAAACTTCACACTAGCTTTTAATCACATGGTAGACAGTAAATCGAGGGAGCGTGAGAATAAGGTGACTAAGTGAACGAGAAGAACAATCAGAAACATGAGAAACTTCAAAACTTGTACGTTTCGCCCAGTAACAGTCTGACGCTCATGAAACAGCAATTTGTCGTAACGCACCCAACTCGTCATATTGAGATTCCCGCATTGCTAGACAAGTGGTTACGAACACGCCTTCTGTGAAAATGTTGCACATCCCCCCTCCCCCCTCCAAAAAACTGCTTCTCATTACATTTTCACAACATAACATAGCTTACGTACTGGTCTATTGCAGATCTGTGAAGTTTTTTCTGTCTCCTGCAAAACCGTGTATCGGTGGGATACAAGTAGTTGTTTCGTGGTGAAGAAGCAACAAGTCTGAGAACTGTGTTCTTCTGGGTTATTACGCAGCGAGTAGCATTAATTTTATAGCGACGTTTCAGGACAACCTATCAGTCCCATCTTCAAGGGTCAATAATTCTTGATACGAATTCTTGACACCTACCGGTCCCGGTAGATTGTCCCGAAACGTCGGTAAGTAATTACCACTAATCGCTGCGTAATAACAAAGAAAAAACGAAGTTCTCGTCTATTTTGCGGCGGAAGCCTAAAATCACGCAAGTCCCAAGCCTGTTCCGTACATGAGCAACAGATTCAGAAACCACCATCATCGAGATATCGTAAGCGGCGAGACTTACATTCCATGTTTCTTTAACGCTGTTACTCGACGATTACAATTGACAATCTTGACGCTCAACTGTTTCTTTACCCTCAACTCGTACAGCACAGAAAATACGGGCTGCCTCAATTATGACACCAATCGTGGCGAGGGATCACAGACGTATGTACTTCTTCAAGTAATGTGTCTGCTATCGACGTCCGAGTTGAACCCAAATTGGAATGTAGGAACAATTTGTTGTATAAATCCGAAATACGGATCATTAAATCAAACCGAATCTTCACAATGGGGTGGACATACCCTAGTAATCCAGTTATCACAAAAATATAATACAAATGACTAGACAACAGTCCTTGAACTGAAGATCTGTTACATGACTTCACCAAGACATACACTTCATGTCGCTGATCTGTTTTACAACGGCAATTTTATAACAACCTTTTATATCAACATAACATATTAACAGGAAACAAAATATATTGCTTTTAACCACGGATTCCATAATTTTATCTTAAATTAATCATATCTGTAAACTTACGGTACGTCCAGATGATTTTACATCCGATTCCTTGCCAATGGTCCCAGATGGGCTAGAACACTGGAGAAAAAACAAAATAGTTGTGGTACCCCAGCATCCGCGTACACAGTTGGGTTTCTTCAGAGATAGAGAAAATGTACGCACCACCAACACATCGTCATCTTTTCCCAGCATAAGCTTATGATACAAACAAGAGCACATTACACAAAACACAGACCTCATGAAGATCAACACCTTATATCCGAAACGTTATTTTCGATGTGCTGAATGATTAACGAAATACAAACTAATTTATTTATTGCCATATTACGGATGATTACCCAACGTGACAAGCTGTTACGATACACAGAATGATGAAGTCTTCGGGGATGCGACGCGTTGTGTCGTTGCGCGACGCTGCGCAGGAGGAAAGTAGTGCCTTCAACTTTACGGGTCACATCGCAGAAGACCTGAATCCTCAACTACAGCGCTGTAAGCACCTCGTATCTCGCAACAAGGCACGTAAATGCATTACCTAACACGCATCCGCAATAAACAGATTAGAATGCCAATAAGGTATGCAACAGCAATGTGCATAACATTACGATCGGTAACTGAAACAAAGTAGGCTTGGAAGAAACAAACGTGTACGAGTCAGAAATACTGTGAAAGCGAAGGTCTGGGATACCGATAGCGTCATTAAACAAACAATAATAATTACTCATCAGCCAACAAATGCAATTAATAAAATACAATTCATAATACGCATTAAACTCCTACATGTTCGGCACCGGGGCGCCATCCTTCGTTCTAAAAATTCCCTAAATATGGCGCCCCGGTGCCGAAACATGTAGGTGTTTAATACTTGTTATGAACTCTATTTTATTAAGTGCGCTTGTTTGTTGATGTATTAATTGCAAGAACATGCACGTACGAGTAATACAAAAATCACAATAATAATGTTGCCTGCATAAGTTGTCATACATGCCACGCATGCATACAGGATGAATGCAGGTACAGCCCCACTCATTATTAACATCGGCACCAGATGGGGGTAAGTGGTCAGCCTCACGCCCCGGCGGCTTTGCCCCCGAGGAAAGAACCCCGGTACCCACTGAACAGAGGGCTCGGCGGGCCTTAATTTCTGATCTATTTCTGGGTTAAAGGGTAAACTGTCTGGAAAAGAAAAGTGCAGATCGTTTTGGCCTCCGTTGTATGCAGGCTTTACGGCAACAGATGAGGAACAGTGAATGACACACTACTCACAGTGTAGCATGAAGGAAGGCGAAGCTCCAGGGAGACAAATCCGAAAATGTAGTTCACAGCAACAGAGCCGCCAAACACTGAGCGAGCCATGCAACATTATGCCCACGTTCCACAAGAGAGTAGGTTGGACACAACACGCCCGATCCCCATAACCATACCCCACGCAAGTTTCAAAGCCTCTGCTGCCAAGAAATTGACACATAACTGTCAACAACATACAGACTGGAAAACTAATAGTCCAACATGTCTCAGCGGTCACCCTTGAGTTTAAATCGTAAACCGCAAATTAGTACAAGGAAAAAACTTAAAATCTGAATACACAAATGAGCAGCTTCCATCCCCCCCCCCCCCCCCACAAAGCCAGCACCTAAATAGATGAAATGTGCTTTTCTTCTTGGGGATTGGGGAAGGGCGGATACTTTCCTGACAAAGGGAGGGTAACACAGACAACTGCAAAGAAGCGTTACACCACGAAATGAAATAATGTAGCCAATGCACCCGGAATTAACAGAAACTTCGATGTGTGCGAAAACATAACAAAGTTCATACCAACACTATATTCAGGTAAAACATTTGCGATATTCATTCTTACTCTTTAGGAACAAAAAAGTGAGATGCCCTTCTTTCAATGGGACATTGTTGCTCTTCTCTTCAGTACAACACACTCACAGTGTGTCTAATAACACCTTAAAAAGGAATGACACTCAAATTAAGACACTAAAGTATACTCGTGTAAATAAAGCTAAATTTCTTAATGAAGACTCCAATTTCACCCAAAATACCCATCGCAGTACTTGCACATAGCTTTACCAGCTGTGGCTACCGCAAGTACTGGCAAGAGCACGAAGTGAATTTCGTATAAATCAATCAGTTTTATTATCCGACTAATGCACTCAATTATATAAAACTTAGAGATTAAAACCTACGTTGTGTAAGTTTTAAAAGACAATTAAAAATCACTCCAACATGTTTCGGATCGTGTGAGATCCATCATCAGGGAGTACTGAGCTGTCCTTGACTGAAATTACTTTTAGTGATTCACAGATGTTTTTCGTGTGCCTGGTCGGTGTTTGGCAGCGTAATTTTGAACTGTAATATGGATTTTAATTTTAAGATGTGGCATCCCCGTTGTGTGTTTTTATTGGTTTGTTGTTGCATATTGTACTCAACTTCTCTCTCAAGCTATGTACAACCTGATGATGGCCACCACTATGGCCGAAACATGTAGTTGTTAGCTACCTCCCACCATACAGCTACATAATAATAATAATAATAATAATAATATAGTTGTGTTTGACTACTTTATCCACTCTTTATACACTGTAATATGGATGTTAACAATGTTAAATTTGTACGACAGATGAATTTCGTATCTTAAGCGTTATCGCTATTAGGGTTGCGTTAAAGCAGGAAACTAAAAAGTTATATTTTGATGTTTACCAGAAACGTGTCTGAAGCTCGTTTCGTTGAGTACTGCCAGAAGGAAGACTGAATTCTTATAAACACAGCAGTTAAGCGAAGACGCGTCACAGTTAATGCCACTTTTACGTACAGGAACTACATCCATATGAATACAGTAACGGTGTTAGCAATAACGAATGTTGCGAAAAAATGATAAATTTGCACTAAGTGCCTCCATTCCAAACAGAGAACTTTTCGGTAAGAGTCACATTATTTTACACTAAAAAGTGTCTCTGTTTTTTCCCCAAAGGAAGAACTAGTTTCGCAGGCATATCAATTCTGTAATTATCTCCAAGAAAGGTTAATGTTTCTTCAGAGAACCAAATAAGAACTTGCAGAGACTCGGCGGGCGACGTGCCCAGTTACTGAACGATTAACAAGTGGTATACATATGTAGCAAGCGTATCCCTCACAACTCTCAAAACCGCCCAAGCTAGCTCACGCGGTAACGCCTCTCACTTCGTTCCCGGAAGTGCCCACGTCGAATCTTGGTCGCCTCAGAGAATATCCGATCGAAATTTTGTTACTTTTACTCAGCCCCTTCAGGTAACTGCCGGCACATACAGTAAAATAGGTCTCGGTCGCTTCATTCCACATACTCAACAATTCTTGATTCGAGGCCATACAGCCGGAGTAGCTGACAAGCCGTTAAAAAGCTTACTAAATAAATAAAATTCTCAACGTCATTATTAGTTGTTGAGTGATAGGCCTACAGTAATTTAATCACATCAATGAAAAATCAACACTGCGCAAATAAATCACGCTAAGTTCACTCTTATGTTTAATTATAGCCAGCAGAATTCGAGGTTCTGCCAAGGATGAGCAAGAAATTAATAAAAAATTTGGGCCGAATAACCTCCAGCCCGGCACAAAGCCACCATTGAATGAATCTTACATAAACGCGATGTAGAGTCGCACAGAGGTTTGGTCTAGACCAGGACAGGGTAAAGTGGTGTGCTATTGTGAATACGGCGAGCCGAACTTCTAGTTCCATTGAAAATTTGTGCAGCAGTGAAACAGCAATTATTTGCTTATGAAAATTAAGATAAAGTTCAACCTAGAAGAGGCCATGAAGGCCCAGAGAGGGAGTAGAGTTATAGCTCCACTCATTCTTTAACCTTGGCGCTAGATGTGGGTGTGTAGTCAACGCCACGACCCGGCCGCTTTACCTCCGGGGAGGAAACCCTGCACCCAATGTACAGGAGGCTTGATGGGCCCCAAGGCCGGAGTGGACAGGCGCACAAACTTTAGGGAACTATAGAATATGCCGCAATTACAGAAGTTACAGTGCGTGTATCCATTCCCCAGCAGCACAACAAATTTCTCTAGATCCATTTTTGGGGCACCCGAAATGTAGTTGCGAAAAGCGACTATCAGCTTCATGTGTGTCCGCATAGAAAAACGCAACTGCCAAACGACGAAATTTCGTGAAATTTTATATTTGGAATTTTTACTTAAACTGGTGATTGGTCTTTATAACTGAAAGAGAATCTGTTCTCTGTGAGGTGTGCGATGACAATTTAAACGTAACAATGGCCTTCAAACAAGACGGCAAGTCCGTTGACGTAGGCACAATCCCCATTATTGTTCACAGCAGTGCTTCCCAAACTTCTTTGCTCGAGGATCCCTTTTGTCTTAGAAAAATAACCACGGATCCTCACATCCTTGCTCACTTCAATATAGTGTGTCCGAACGACAGGTATCCCAAATTAAAAATTCATAACTCAAAGCTGATTTTGGATAGATACTAATACAAACCAACAGCATACGTAACAGCATATTGCACGATTTGACCTTAATTCAAATGAATGTCGCTCGCTTCACGGGTACAGGAAGTTTCTTAATTAGATATTGCAACGGTCATACGCAATAAAAACATCGCCAATTACAGAAGCTCCTCGATTATTTTTAACAAATCATTATCCCCTTAATTAAGAGAATCAGTAAACTTCAAAGCAACTATTACAGAAATGTATCGATCCACGTATCCCCTCGGAACTGGTCGCCGATCACACTTTGGGAACCAATGGTTCATTCCATGGCAGGATTTCACTCACACTCATGTTTCCACAATTGCACAAAACACTATTCTTCGCCAGGAAGCTGATGCAAACTATAAGGGTGACCGACAATAGTGTACAGAGAGCTATTATTTGGCTCCATTTACAAACGCTTATATAAATAGCATGTGTTAAACAATGCGACATAAATTACAGAATGATTTTGGATGAGAATCTTAGAGAAACTTGGAAACAGTCGCGGTGTATTTTGAGGTACAGGTACATACATCCGATTTGGGAACAACGGGATGTCCGAAACATGTTGAGCAAGCAATAAGATCTGCAATAAAACCTCTGTTGCATCTAGTTGGCATTTTATTTCCACATAACAACGGGACAATTGGCTTCCAGGGCCTCCTGAGTCGAAGGGGGCGGATTCTAGGATTACTTGACGATACCGTCTGCATTGCAAAGGTTATACAGCGCTACATACAATTGGAAGACGACAGTGGACAAAAAATCAAGCAGTGATTTGGATTGAGGTCGTACCTTACTGGGTAAAGACGAGGAGGGAACTTCGTATGACTGACTTCCACCCTGTAAGTTAACGGTTTCAGTCTTAGCCAGGGAACCGGTTATGTATCTGAGATCTTTCATGTGAAGGCCCTCCACCTGAACAGGTCAGAACTACCGCTCATTAACGACCAACCTCTCTGTCCTACTGACGCCTCAGAAGGGCCCGAACTTACGAAGGTCCAACACATATCAGCACGAGAAGTACTGCTCGTATGGCCTGTTAGGTTACCTGACAAAACACAAGAGCAGTAGGTAGCCGACTGCGGATATAAGATACCACAGCCCACACCCTAAACTTCTTACATGAATAACAGACTCCGCCAGTGCATATAAGATGAGCTGGAAAACTGCAAGCAGTAGCCGTCTACGCCCGTCAATATTTCCACGGGAAAACGTCTTAGTAACAGTTTTTACAAATCCACGTTTCGCCTATGTAATTCATCAAAAACAAGAGAGAAAACCCCGACTGGTAACTTCCACGATAACGTTCTAAGCCATCATAACACAATGTCATGTCAATAAAACAATTTTAATTGTAACATACAACATTACATATATGAAGCAATTAGTACAAAACTGAAAACTCATTTCATCAGTTAATATAAATGTGTGTGTGTTTCACAACTTGTGGACATTACTGCAGTAGGTGATTTCCTAGGTCTTTGTGATCAAAAAAGTTCGTATAAACATGTATCCGATTTTGGACGGTTACGGAGTTATGACCGCTTGAAACTTAGAATAGAAGGTAAAGATTATTGACAATAAACGGAACAAAATAATAAACCAGCATAATACATGATGCATTTAAAGTACAAATGTAAAGTTAACTTCATGAAATTACCTTTAATTTGAATTGATCTGTGCTTAAAGCTGGTTTTCGAAAATGTCACCGCCGGCAGCAACATAGGCTGCCGCTCG
>Ga0209629_10000557_pt1 | contig 20648 bp, 21 predicted proteins | sample TergutCu122P5_FD_187286 | JGI IMG/M metagenome (GOLD analysis project Ga0209629, IMG submission 187286) | Cubitermes ugandensis P5 segment gut microbial communities from Kakamega Forest, Kenya - Cu122 P5 (SPAdes) (version 2) | ecosystem: Host-associated > Arthropoda: Insects > Digestive system...
AAAGCGTAAGTCCAGGATCGCACAATTTCTTCACTCTTAAGAGATTAAAAACATTCGATTCCGACATATTGAATATCCTCGCAATCTCTTTTCCCAAATTTGACTCGTTTCTTGTCATTTTTACCATCTTCATAATCTCATAATTTTGAATCAAACTCTGAATCATATTAAATTTTGATATAGAACGAAATTTGATGTTGGACTCAATTATCATCGTGCGAAGGAATAGCTCGTCTACTTGACTAGCATCAATGGTATAGCTGGGGATGAATTTATACTTTAGTAATTTTGTTTGCCTGTAGAGACCAATAAAAGCGAGTAGTCTGAGTCTTCCGCATATAACAGTATAAGTTCCATCAAGCTCTCTCGTCAAGTAAACTGGATCGATTAAACCTATGTGGTCGATGCTCCTCATAAGCTCTGCAATTTCAGACTCTTTAGGTTCATCGAACAAATTCCATCCAGCAGGGGTATCATCGATGAGTTCTATATCCACCTTTTCAAAATTCTCATAGAAATTCATTCCATCTGCGAAGTTCTTTTCTCTCTTTTGAATTGCAATTCTCTCAGCCTCAGCCCATTTTTTGATCTCTTCAGGTGAATGGTTTATTTTTACCTCTGTATTCGTCACTTTGAATTCATCGTTTTTTAGCCTATAAGTAGGTCTAAGGTCGGTTCCATATAACACATTATCGTTCATTTCAATCCTCCAAAACTCTTATATAGTTATTATATTAATATTCTTAAAAAATGTTCGTTATGAAAGGTAAATCTTGATAATTTATTTGTTAAAAATATATTTATTTAGTGCTTAATGTATATTATAATATTATTTGTAAGCTGTAATATTTTTTGGAGGGAAGATAATTTATGAAAAAAAAAGATGTCACTATTTCACTTACTAAGGTGCAAAAATCTGAAGCTGTAGACAAGTTAAAAGAATACATAGAAAAAAACCTTGAATGCGAAGTGAGCGGACTTCAAGTTTCATTATTAGTTGATTTTATCTCTGAGAATTTGGGCGTATTTTATTATGATAAAGGAATTTTAGATTCCATATCTTTTATCAACGAAAAAATGGACGAGCTGTATCTTTTAATGAAAGAAGAAAGTTAGTTTAAATGAATCTTAAAAATTTTTTGAATTTCGTCGAGATAAAGACCAAAGTTGCAAGTGTTTTTCCATTTTTTTTAGGTTCATTATATACCATTTTTAGATTTAAAACCTTTAGTGTGCTCAATTTTTTGATCATGTTAGTGCCGCTTATTTTATTTGATATGACAACAACAGCTATAAATAATTATATAGATTTTAAGAAATCCGTTAAATATAATGAAGATATGAAAAATGATCCCATGAATGGAATAAAAATTAAAACAGCATTTAATACTATAATGATAATGCTTGGGATCGCTATACTTTTTGGATTACTATTGTTTTTAAGGACTAATATCGTAGTTTTAATTTGTGGTATGATTTCATTCGCTATTGGAATACTCTATACATATGGTCCCATTCCAATATCTAGGACTCCTTTAGGGGAGATATTTTCTGGGTTCACTATGGGACTATTTATTCCATTTCTAGCTATTTATATACATGTTTGGGATAAAAATGTATTAACCTCTTCATTTAGCAATGGAATATGGACACTCTCTTTTAATATACCAGAACTTATATATATATTTTTATTTTCTATTCCTTTAATTGCATGCATTGCAAATATAATGCTAGCCAATAATATATGCGATGTAGAACGGGATATAATAAATAAGAGAAGCACTCTACCTGTTTTAATTGGTGAAAAGGACTCTTTAAATCTGTTTACAATATTATATGCAGTTTCTTATTTAGGTGTTATACTCCTTGTGATTTTCAAGGTCTTACCCATCATTTTTTTAATAAGTATTTTAACTTTTATACCTGTATTTAAAAATGTTAAAATCTTTTTAAAGAAACATATAAAAAGAGAGACATTTGCTGTATCTATTAAGAATTTTCTTCTAATAAATGGTTTGAATCTTTTACTCTTGATGTTTAGCATAATAGTATACCGATAAGCGCACATTTACAGTAGAATAATATTGCCTGTATAGTAAAAGCTATTCTCAAGACAGGATTAAGAATAGATAAGAAGCAACTTCAGATTATTTTGCTTCTAGATAGTCCTGAATGAGTTTCATATATTTTACTAAAATGCCAAAATATAAACATCTTTTATCTCCTTAACACAATAAAGCTTTAACATAGGATAAAAATTTAGCCTATGTTAATTAGCATGTAGTGATTAGAATAGTTAAAATATTTTTTGTTGACAGAGCTAATAATCTTTGGTAAGATTAACTCATAAAACTATAAAAGGAGCATAGATACACCTAATGGGAACAAAGATTCGTTTACGTAAATAAGCGCAGACCTTCATCGAAAAAAATTAGATTAAAATCGATGGGATAGTTGCGCCTTTTTTGTTAACGAATTTTAAAAGAGGTGTATTTTTTATGTCCAAAATTACAGGGCAAAAATCGATCTTTTCTGTGTCTCAAAATTTCTTAACGAGCAGAAAATTGATTGAAAAATTGCTACACAAAACAAATATCAGCAAAAATGATATGGTTTTGGAAATCGGTGCTGGAAAAGGCCATATTACAAAAGCATTAGTACAAATGAGTAAAGAAGTTATTGCTTATGAAATAGATAAAAAATTATATGATAATTTAGTGAAAAAGTTAATACCTAATACAAAATTGATTTATGGAGATTTTATAAAATCGAACCTTCCTGAAACTGCATATAAAGTTTTTTCAAATATTCCTTTTTCAAGAACTACAGATATAATGCGTAAATTTACAGTTGCAAACAATCCTCCTACAGATATGTGGCTTGTAATGGAAAAGGGTGCTGCAAAAAGGTTTTGTGGGCTACCTAATGAAAATTTAAATTCCCTTTTGATTAAGCCGTTTTTTGAAACAAAGATCATTTATCATTTTCAAAAAGAAGACTTTCATCCTGCACCAAAGGTTGAAATCGTACTTTTGGAAATAATACAAAAACAAATTCCAGATATTATGCTTTCACAGAGATCAGATTATCATTTATTCTTAACACATAGTATAAAAAATGGGTTATTTGGATCAAAAGCGTTATTGACTAAAAATCAAATAACAACAGCACTGCGGCTTGCAGAACTTCCGCAGATTAAACAAAATGGCCAAATTTTATATATACAATGGCTTTGCCTTTTCCGATGTTGGTTAAAGTTTACAAGATGTAAATAATATATTTCTTTATAGTATAATATTAATCTCCTGAGATTGTTGTGACAAATGAGGAACAGTTAATTATTAAATTCATATTATATTAAAGTATGGTTGTTTTTTTAATCTAATTGATTAGAATATGATTAGAATGATAAGAATATGATTAGAATAATAATAAGGAGATGGTTAATATGCTTTTTGAAAATGAATCTACCGAGTTTAAACGAGAATACAGTTTTAAATACGAAGAAATTAGTTCTCTTAATCAGGAATTAACTTTTATCGAAGCAGAAAAGGAATTTAATAAGCGCAAAGTGTCTTTTGGAATCAATGAGAAAAAAACTTTAAGGTTAATGAATGAGGATAATATATACACAAATTTAGGTATGTTGCTTTCAGATCAGTGTATCCATACCATCAAGCTTGCTGTGTTTGAAGGCACAAGCAAAGCACAATTTCAAGATAGACGTGAATTTACAGGTTCCCTCTTTAAGCAGCTAAATGAAGTATATGAGTACATAGATCGTTATAATCGAACTCGCTCCGAAATCGAAGGACTGTATCGAAATGATAAGCGTGATTATCCAACTGAAGCTGTCCGAGAGGCACTTTTGAATTCCCTAGTTCATAGAGATTATTCCTTTAGTGATAGCACACTAATAAGCATATTCGACGACAGGATTGAGTTTGTTTCAATTGGCGGACTTGTGAGAGGTATAAGCTTTGACGACATTATGCTTGGAATTTCTGTAGCAAGGAATAAAAATCTTGCAAATGTATTTTACAGATTGACCTTAATCGAAGCATATGGAACTGGAATGCCAAGGATTATGCGAAGTTATAATGGTTTTGATGCTTCACCTAAAATAGAAACTTCAAGCAATGCCTTTAAGATCACGCTGCCAAATGTGAATGAGATATCAAAAAGTAATTTTTTATATGAAAAGGAGGCTATTTACAGAACTGATTTCTTGACCGAAAGTGAAAGCATCGTCCTAAATCTATTTAGGAACAAAGGATATATTACTAGAAAGGAAGTAGAGGTAAATTTGAACGTTTCACAAGCTAAGGCGGTAAGAATATTAAAAGGACTTGTGGAAAAAGGAAAGATTAGGATTGTTGACCAGGGGAAAAATACTAAGTATACAAAATAAAGGAGTTGTTATTATCAAATATGCTTTGATTTCAGGTATCCATGGAAATCTTCCAGCTCTTGAAGCTGTGATTGAAGATGCTATAAAGAACAATGTGGACCAATATGTATTTCTTGGGGATTATTGCATTAGCTTAGCATATCCAAATGAGGTTCTTAACTGTATATTTTAATGAGGCTTCCTCAAGAAATCATTATAAAAAAAGATGATCGTCTTCCTATTTTTATCTTCCATAAACCTCAAAGATATTTTTTAAATACAAGTCCATCTATTCTTGGTCCACATTACTTTGCAAAAGGGATGGATGATAAAAAGTTTGATTGTAAATCATATAATACTTATTCCAATGCCATATTAAACTGTGATACTAAGTTACACACAATTATTTCGAAATTAGAAAGAGGAGTTTATATTTTTGGACATACCCACATTCCTTTATATTGGGAAAAAGAGGGGAGGTTGCTTGTAAATCCTGGTTCATGTGGATTGCCCCTTGATTTTAATCGCAATGCATCTTATGGGATATTAGAATGGGTAGGAAACTCATATGAAGCAGAAATAAGGCGAGTTGCATATAATATAGATGAGATAATAAACTATACAAAAAAATCGGACTATGCAAAGGATGTTAAAGTATGGTCCAGTATTATTTTAAAGGAACTGGAAACAGCTAGAGAGCAAGCTATACCTTTTATACATTTTGCAGAAAAATATGCAACTGATATTCAGGATATGGTGCGTCCTTTTAGTGAAGAAACATGGAATTCTGCTTATGAAGAATGGCATAAGTAAGTAGATAATTTTAGTTAATAAAAATATATAAAAACAAGCCGAAATTTTTTTAAGCTTGTATTATTGATTATTTGGGACTATCTAGCTTAAACCAATTCTCAGTCGACCAAAGCATTCATCCTTGAAACGTTTTGGAGTTTCATCACATTCTTCATATTATTAAAAGAAGAGTATAAAGAATAATCATAAAAAATTAGTAAAAGCACATAATAGAAATAAGCAAATATCCGTAATAAATGTCTCTACTTTGCTATTTGATCTAAAGACATTTCCTCAATTTTATGATATAATTTTTTTATAAACTTGAGAGGAATAGTTACATGATAAAGTTAAAATATACACTAAGAAATGATCTATTATTTAAAATGGTCTTTACAAAATTTCCAAATTTATTGAAAATACTCATGTCTGAGCTACTCAGTATAGATTATAAGAGCATTAGTCAATTTGAGATATTAAATACTGAGATACCACCAGAGATCTTTGGAACCAAGTTTTGTCGATTTGACATTATTATGAGGATAAATGGACGGCTAGTGAACTTAGAAATTCAGAATAGGGATCAGGGTAATTTCGTAGAGCGTAGTTTATTTAATTGGGCCAGAGAATATTCTACAGCACTACCAATGGGAGAGGATTATAAAGATTTACCGGTCACAATAGTTGTAAGCATACTTAATTACAATCAGTTTGATCATAAAGAGTATCACTCAGAGTTCCATCCTCTTGAAGTAACACATTATATGCCACTCTCAGATAAAATGGTTATGATGTATTACGAATTGACAAAATTGCCTAAAAGATTAGATCCAAATAATCTTTTAGAATTACTGTTACATCTATTTGCTGCAGATACAGAAGCAGACTTAGCAAAGATAAAAAAATTGGAGGTTAGTATAATGCAAGAGGCTATAAAAGCATATCAAACAGTTTCTAATTCAGCTGAATTTAGGGAGTTGGATCGAATGCTTGCAAAAGCTCGTCACGACGAAGCACAAGCTTTGGCACATGCGAAAGAAGAAGGTAGAGTTGAAGGAGAAAAAATTGGTTTAGTAAAAGGTAAAGAAGAAGGTAAAAGAGAAGGTAGAGTTGAAGGTAAAAGAGAAGGTAGAGTTGAAGGTAAAAGAGAAGGAACATTAGCTATAGCAAAAAATCTATTATTAATAAATTTACCACTTGATCAAATAGTTAAAGCTACAGGTTTGACACATGAAGAAGTTGAAACATTACGAGATGCTAATTAATATTAAAGATGTTCATCATAAACGCACTGAATTGGTTAATTTAGAACGTAGACGGAATAAAAAGACACTAAGGAAATCAAGGAAAATACTAGAAGTGTATTAATGAATAAAAAATAATACAAGCTGAAAAAAATAATTTTCTCGGCTTGTATTAATGTTTATTTGGAGTCTAATAAAGAAAAAGAAATAAATACTACTATTAACTATTACCAGTATTCATTATTCATTATTCACTATCTCAATTCACTTTCTTACTTGTCCATTCCCATAAATAATATATTTTTGAGATGTCAATTGCAAAAGTCCAATAGGTCCCCTTGCATGAAGTTTTTGATTGCTTATTCCAATTTCAGCACCAAATCCAAATTCAAATCCATCTGTGAATCTGGTTGAAGCATTCACATACACGGCAGCAGCATCGATTCTCTCTAGAAATGCTCTTGCATGTTCATAGTTTTCAGTTACAATAGCTTCAGAATGGTGAGTGCCGTATTTATTTATATGATCAACTGCTTCATCAAACCCTTTTGTGATTTTAACAGCGATTATCATATCCAAAAATTCTGTTTCATAATCTTTTTCAGTAGCCTTTTTTGCAAAAGGTACTAGTTTACAAGTTTTTTCACATCCTCTGATTTCTACACCTAAATCGTGAAGTATCCCTGCAATACGTGGTACAAACTCTGTGGCTTGTCTTTCATCTACAAGTAAATTTTCAATAGCATTGCACACTCCTGGTCTCTGAGTCTTTGCATTTATGGTTATCTTCTCAGCCATATCCAAATCAGCAAACTCATCCACATAAACGTGATTGTTTCCGGCAGTAGCCATTATAACAGGAATTGAAGAATGCTCTAAAATTATTTTCTTTAAACCTTCGCCGCCTCTGGGGATCAATAAATCGATGTATTTATCCATTTTTAAAAGTTCAATGGTGGATTCCCTATTTGTATCGCTTACAATTTGCACGCAATCTCTTGAAACGTGAGCTTCATCCAAAGCTTCTGTGATAGCTTCTGCGATTGCTAAATTTGAATTAATAGCTTCCTTCCCGCCTTTTAAAATGACGCAATTACCTGATTTTAAAGTGAGTCCAGCCACGTCAGCAGTGACATTAGGTCTTGATTCGTATATTACTGCTATAACACCGATAGGTACTCTCCTCATTCCAATTTCAAGCCCGTTAGGTCTACGAAATCCTCCGGTTATCTCTCCAATAGGGTCGGGAAGTTCAGCAATCTGTCTAAGTCCATCTGCCATGGCTTCAATTCTACTTTTGTTTAAAGTGAGCCTGTCGATCAATGCATTAGTTAGCTTATTTTCTTTTCCATTTTTAATGTCGATTTCATTTTTGCTGATTATATTTACCTCATTTTTGATTATATTGTCAGCAATCTTTCTGAGGGCTAAATTCTTCTTATCGGTGGACATATATGCTAACTTATAAGATGCTTCTTTCGCTCTTTTGCATATTTCTAATATCATATTAACATCTCCTTCTTACAAATAAAGTTCCTACCTGTTTTTCATTTAAAATATCTCTAATTATGTTTGGGTTTTCACCATTGACGATGATCATGTCGATTCCTTTTTCATTAGCTATTTTAGCAGCTCTTATCTTTGTAACAAATCCTCCAGTTCCAAATTTTGATCCGGCATCTCCTGCAGATTTTTCAATATTTTCATCGATATTTTCAATAACTGGTATATACTTTGCATCGGGATTCTTTTTTGGATCGTCATCGTACATACCATCGGTATCAGTAAATAAAACAAGTAAATCAGCACTTACAATTATAGAAACATATGCAGATAAAGTATCATTATCGCCAAAATTAGTGAGGTGTAAGATTTCCTCGATTGAAATTGCATCATTTTCATTGACAATAGGTAAAATATTGCTCTCAATTAATGAATTCATCATATTTGTAGCATTACTTAAAGAAATTTCATCTTCAATTACACTTTTTGTAAGCAATACTTGTCCTACTGAATGTCCATATTTTGAAAAAAGTGTGCTGTACATATACATGAGTTCACACTGTCCTACAGCTGCCACAGCTTGTTTTTCAGGGATGTTTGATAACTTTTCTTTCATGTTTAATTTTGACATCCCAACTGCTATTGCTCCTGAAGTTACGAGGACAATCTCTCTTCCAGAATTTAACAAATCTGATATTAAAAATGCTAAATCATCAATCCACTTTAGGTTCATTTTGCCATTTTCATAAGTCAGTGTGGATGAGCCGACTTTTATGACAATTCTCTTCGACTTTGCTATCCTTTTTATATGATTTTCCAAATTATCACCCTTAAAAGTAAATTGTTATGAATAAAAGTTTACAACATTATTATATTATAAACAATAAGATAATGTTAAAAATAGAAAGCAGGTTTTGATTCCTGCTTTCTATTTTATGAATTCGTATTTTTTTCGTGTGAGTTCTCATGTAGACCCTTTTTTTCACCATGTATAGTTCCAGTATCTTCGTGGTCTTTAGGTTCCATCCTTCTATATTCTGGATCGGTCTTTTCATTTTCTCTTGTTCTGTTTTTATTATCTTTCATTGTTTTTACCTTCCTTAATAATAATCTGTACAAGGATATCTTGTACAGAAAATTAAAATTTATTCCTAAATGGATTTATATTTAGAAAAAATTTTTACAGTTAAGAAATAAAACAATAATCCAGAGATGAGGTAAACTAAAGCAATTGGTATTGTGGAACTATTGAGTATTTGCATTGCATTAGCATCTGTGATTTCATTGCTCAATATTTTTCCTAAATTTCCTTGAATAGCTAAAGTTAATGCTAAAACCGCAATTTGAACTATTCCGCACACATAATAAAATATGATATAAGCTATTACGCTGATGACAACTCCATTGTAATTATTTTTTTTAAGCTTTGCATAGACAGATAAGCTTATTGAAAACGCCATCAGCATTGCTACAAAAATAAACTGAGTGCTTATTGAAGCTATCGTAAAAGGAACCAATTGTTTTAGTATATCTAAAAGACCTGTTAGATTTCCATTGGAATTCAATAAAATCGCCCAATAAAACATTAAAAATGCAATACAAATTAAGCCCCAAATCAATGAAGTAAATATTTTTGAAAATACTATATTGTTTACTTTTGATGGAATAGTAAAGGTAAAATAGCTCTCATTTTTGGTCATAGTATTGTAGAAATATAGAATTCTAACTATGGCAAATGTTGCAAAAAGTGCTATGGTGGCAAAAAGGCTTACTATTATTATCAAAGAGTTTAAAATACCATTATTAAATGTCATCAATATAAGGGATAGCCCTAAAAATACAGCCATTGAAATTATGATTGTGAGTATAATCTGAGAACCTGACTTAAAATCATATTTTAATAATTTGCTCAACATTTAAATACCTCCCTAAAGACACCATCTATAGATTTATTATTTTTTAATCTGATATTTTCAGCATCGTCATCTAATACTTTTTCACCATTTTTAATGAAGATGACTTTATCGATAATGTGCTCGATATCGCTGATTAAGTGAGTGGATATTAATAAGGATCCATCTTCGTGATAGTTTTTGATTATAGTTTCGATGATGAAATCCCTCGCTGCCGGATCTACCCCTGCAATAGGTTCGTCAAATATATACAGTTTAGCCTGCCTTGCCATAGTTAAAACAAGTTGCAATTTTTCCCTATTTCCTTTTGAAAGCTGTTTGATGCGATCTTTCTCATCTAAACCAACAACTTTTAGCATCTCTAAAGCTTTCACTTTATCAAAGGATTTAAAAAATTCGCTGTACATGTTTAGTGTACTAATTATTTTCATATCAGTTCTTAAAAAATCCACATCCGGTAAATAAGATATGAATTCTTTTGTGCTTGTACTTATTTTTTCTCCACATATGGATACTTCGCCAGTAAAATCGTCTATTAAAGAATTTACTATTTTGATTAAGGTTGTCTTACCGCTCCCGTTTGGACCTAAGAGACCCGTAATTGAACCCTTTTCTACGCTAAAGCTTAAATCATTTAAAGCTTTTTTTATGCCATAAAACTTTGTTACATTAGAAACCTTTAAAATTTCACTCATCCTTATGATCTCCTTTTAAATATTCGCTTATTATATTAAGGCATTCCTTTTCATCGATACCCATCTGATTCATATTATGAAAAAAATCCTTGATGATGCTACAAATCATATTTTTTTTTAATTCGTCTATGATTTTAGCGTCTTTAGTCACATACCTTCCGCTGGTCCTTTCTGAATAGAGGATTTTTTCCATTTCAAGATAGTTAAAAGCTCTTTGGACAGTATTTGGATTAACATTCACTTCCTCTGCAAACTCTCTCACTGACTTTATTTTATCGCCACATTTTAATTCTCCTTTGATTATTTTTTGCTTAACAATGTCACCAATTTGCTGATAAATAGGTATACTATTATTAAACTCCACTTTATCACCTACTTTGTATTATTGTATTAATTAAATAATACAATAATACAACCAACTTGTCAATACTAAATTAAAAAATTACTCATGTTTATTTTAATTTAGTATATACTATAATTAGTCAAAATGTGCATTTTATTATTACTATTATGAATAAAAATTAATTTAATTAAATATAATAAAGATGATGAGTTAGGAGTGGATGCTGTGAAGAAATTTAAGAGAACATATTTGATTATATTTGCTTTGATTCTCACATTTATAATAGATTTTTTTGATTTAAAGCCTGCTTTTGTGCAAGCAGCTACAGCAGATGTTACAGTTACAGAACATTATCAGACAACTGATGGTAAACCTATTCCTGGTCAGGTAGATACCACTACTATTGTGTCCTCAGGAGAAGATTATAATAAAACCGTACTAGTTATCCCAGGTTATACTGCATCAAAGTATATTGTCTCCACCTTCCCTGTTCCAGTTTCAATAATAGGACCCACAGTAACAGTACCAGCTTCGTATTTTAGTGGAGATTTTGCAGTTACTTTCCAATATTTAGTTGGAGATAATGTTACCTCTGGTTCGACAAGTTATACAATTACAGAGCACTATCAGGATACTGATGGGAAAACGCTTCAAGGGGACACAACAAGCATTGTGAATTCAGGACAAGATTATACTAAAACCGTATCAATTATTCCAGGTTATACTGCAGTGAATTATATTACTCCTGCAGGGACATTTCAGATAACAGATACTTCAGTAACTATAAGTAACATATTTATTAGTTCTGATATAGAAGTCACTTATCAATATGCAGCTGGAGAAGATGCTACTTCTGGTCCAATAAGCTGTACAGTTACAGAACATTATAAAACAACAATTGGAGATACGATTCAAGGAGATAATACTGTCATTGTTACACAAGGTGATAATTATAGTAAAGATGCACCAGATATTCCTGGTTATACTGCTGTGGATATAATTATTGCTGGTACAGCAACAGGATCGACTACAGTAAGTACTCCTATTTATGCAGATACTGAAATCACTTTTGTATATGATGTTGATTCAGAAAACACTACAGATGCCCCTGTAATAGGAGACCATACAATTACAGAAGAATATCAAACAACAAGTGGAGTTACTATTCATGCTGATACCTATACTACTGTTGCAGATGGTGGATCTTATGATAAAGATGCTCTAGCTATTCCAGATTATTTAGCTGTGGATGTGTTGGATCCTAATGGGATTTCATTAAAAAGTACTGGGATACTAATGGATCATGTCTATACTGATTTAACTGTAACTTTTTTATATGTTGATGACAAAAACAACAATGGCATAGATGATGCGGATGAAAATTCTACTGTAGTAGAGAAATTTCAGAAAGAGGATGGAACTCCTATAGCAGAAGATATTGCTACAGTAGTTGAATTTGGTGGAAGTTTTGATGCAGTTCCACTTGTAATAGAAAATTATGTTTTTACTAATTCAATAATGTTTAATGGTGAACCAAAAAGTGGATCATCACTGCAAATAACCTCAATAACGGAAAATGTAGAAGTGATCTATATTTATAAAGATGATACCGGATTCAATATAACTGAAAAATATCAAGATGAAGATGGAGCGGAACTACAACCAGATACAGTAACTAATGTCCCTAGAAACGGAAGCTATGCAAAAGATGCGCCTCCAATAGATGGTTATACTCCTGTTGCTAGTAAAATAGATGGAGTATTACAATCTGGATATAACGTTTCTACTGATAGTGTTGAAAGTGATGCTGAAATAATCTTTATCTATGCTCCAGTTAACTTGGATACAACAGAGGACACAACTTCAGTAGATACCACAGAAAATACAACTGAGGACACAACTTCAGTAGATACCACAGAAAATACAACAGAGGATACAACTTCAGTAGATACAACAGAAGATACGACTTTTAATACAACTTCAGTAGATACAACAGAAGATACGACTTTTAATACAACTTCAGTTGATACAATAGAAGATACGACTTTTAATACAACTTCAGTTGATACAATAGAGGATACGACTGATAATACAACTTCAATTGATACAATAGAAGATACGACTTTTAATACAACTTCAATTGATACAACAGAAGAAACTACTATAGAAGATACAACTTCAGTAGATACGACTAATGTCACTACAATTAATACGACTGATAATACAGCTGAAATTATTGGTGCAGCACCAGTATTAAAAGTTGTTGATTATACAGTAATTGATATAGGAACTCAAATAGACCTAAGCAGCTTAATAACAGAAGCAAGCGACCTAGAAGATGGTCCAGATTTAAACAGTCAAGTTGTTACTTCGGGAAATGTAAATAATTTAAAAGCTGGAGTTTATCCTATTGAGTTTAGTTTAACTGATAGCGATGGAAATATTTCTTTAGCTACATGTAATGTATCTGTTAAAGGGCAAGATACTGTAATAATTGGAGATAACGCAATTGATGCGCATGATTTTTCAATAAGTGCGAGCGAAGTGAGTACATTAACAGATGCTGATATAATACAAAAAGCTGGATTGACTGCTTGGAATATAAGACAAGGTACAGATATAACAGGTAATTTACAAATAGATAAGACCAATATAAAAAGTTCAGCTGGTCAGTACAAAGTGCTTATTAAAATTAATATTTTACCAGCTATTAATAGTAAAGATGCTTCAGGAAATGATATAGTTGTTGTCAGTGCCTCGGTATATGACAGTAATTTAGCAAATCTTGGAGGCTATGGTAACCTTGGTGATCTTCCAGTAGCAGGAGAAAAGCATTTTAATTTTAATATTTTTAATTTCAAATAAAGGACACCGATTATATTAGGTGTCCTCTAAATTGTGAATAATTTCATATTTTGCACATAAAATTTCAGGGTTCTCATTTAAATCATGTTTTGGTTCTTTTCTTGATCTAATGAGCCTCCAAATGAAGATCCATGCTCCTCTAATAAAAGCACCAATAGTAATTCCAAGCCAGATACCATTTAATCCTAAAGAAGTTAGTGAAAGGAAGTATGCCATTGGTATTCTTAAAAAATTAGATATTACGCTTACAAGAGAAGGTGGAATCGTCCTTCCAGTACCACGGAAAGTGCCAGATGAAATCGCTTCAAGGCATCCAACCAATTGACAAAATGCTAATATTTTAAGATAATTATCTCCCATGTTTAAGAGACTATCATCAGGTATAAATAAATAGAAAATATATTTTCCTCCAAAGAATAAAATTAAAGTAACAATTACCCCCCAAATGCTCATAACATATATTGAAATCTTAAAACCCTTATGAATCCTTCCCCATTTTTTTGCACCGAAATTTTGTCCGACAAAAGCTGTAAGTGCTGAACCATAACCTCCACCTATGAGCCAAGTTAGAGATTCAATTTGAGATCCTATGCTTTGAACTGAAATAGCACCTGCTCCAAACCTTGAAACGAAACTGGTTATTTTCATGGTGAAAAAAGAAAACAAAAAGCTTTCGATGGCGATGGGAGCGGTCCACTTAAATATCTTTATTAGTTTATCTAAAGAAGGCTTTATTAAAAAAGAATATTCACTAAAAGGTCTTTCCTTATGTTTCTTTATGGATACTAAAAAAATAATACATACCACAGTTTGTGCTGTAGCTGTTGCAATAGCTGCTCCAATAACGCCAAGATGAAAGAAGAATATTAAAATCGGATCTAAAGCTATATTCAAAGCAAGGCCTGATAAATTTGCTATAAAAGATAACTTTGAGTTTCCAGAGCCATTAAAACTTCCGGTTAAAGAAGCAGTTACAAAAGTAAAAGGGCAAGCTAGTCCAACTATAGAGAGAAATCTAGCTGAATCTTGAGCTACAATGGGTTCTTGTATGTTAAAAAAAGATATAAGTTGTTTGCTAAATAATAAACATGTTGCTGAGCATAGGCATCCCAATATAAATGAAATAAAAAGTGAATTTTGGGAAAATTCTTTTGCATTTTTAATATCTTTTTTACCAAGATGCTGAGATACCCCTATTTCGCTGCCCATGCGACCTACCAGCAAAAAAGCCATGAAGAGCCACATATAAAGACCTGCAGTTCCAGAAGAAGCTACGGCATCTTTCCCGACTCTTCCCAGCCAAATCATATCTACCATATTATATGTCATTTGTATAAATTGAGTCCCCATAATTGGAAGAGCTACCAGCAAAAGTTTATTTAAAATATTTCCTTCAGTTAAGTTGTAATTCTTCATAAATACTCCAAAAATTAAAAATAATAAATACACTATAATCATTTTAACCGAAAAAATATACTTTGTCCAAATAGAAAATAATGTTGACAATTTTACTCAACTTTGATAATATAAATCTAGGGTAATTCCTAGTGAAATGCTCAACATTAGAAAAGATGGTGATATATATGAAATTGTCTACTAAGGGAAGGTATAGTGTAAAAGCCATGGTAGATTTAGCCATTAATTCTATCGATGGTCCGGTGAATATTAAATCTATAGCAAAGAGGCAGAATATTTCAGAATACTACTTAGAACAATTATTTCGAGCCCTAAGAAAAGCAGATATCATTTTAAGTACGAGAGGTGCAGATGGAGGGTATACTTTAAGCAAAGACCCTAAAGATATATCCATTAAAGAGATAATAGACACAGTTGAGGGCCCAATTGGAATATCAAATTGCATCGAAGGGGAAACTTGCTCCAATATGGATTCTTGTCCAACTAGGCTATTGTGGTTTAGGTTAAGCGAAAGCATCAATTCTGTTATGGAAAATACCAGCTTAGAAGATATGATAATAGATTACAACAAGTTAAACGAGAGGAAGTGTTAATTATGAGAGATGTTTACATGGACTACGCTGCAACGACATTTGTTAAGCCTGAAATCCTTGATGCGATGCTTCCATTTTACAAAGAGCAATTTGGAAACCCGTCGTCAATATATAGTTTAGCGAGAGAGCCTCAAATAGCGATAGATAAAGCTAGAGCACAAGTAGCTAAATCTATAAATGCAGATAAATCAGAAATCTATTTCACAGGGGGAGGATCTGAAGCAGACAATTGGGCCATTAAAGGAGTAGCTTTTGCTAATAAAAATAAAGGAAACCATTTAATAACATCGGTTATAGAGCATCATGCAGTGCTACATGCTTTTGAATATTTAGAAAGACAAGGTTTTGAAGTGACTTATTTACCAGTTGATTCTGAGGGAAGGGTAAGCTTAGACGATTTAAGAAATGCAATAAAAGACAATACCATATTGGTATCTATCATGTATGCAAATAATGAGATCGGTACTATTCAAGATATAAAACAGATGGGTAAAATATGCAGAGAGAAAAAAGTCTTATTCCATACCGATGCAGTTCAAGCTATGGGTCATTTGAAAATCGATGTTAAGGATATGAACATAGACTTATTATCAATGGCAGCTCATAAAATATATGGTCCAAAAGGAATTGGATCTCTTTATATAAGAAAAGGCGTGAAAATTCATAATTTAATAGAAGGCGGTGGACAAGAAAGGGGAAGAAGAGCTGGAACTGAAAATGTTGCTGGAATTGTAGCCCTTGGTCTTGCTTGTGAAATGGCAACAGCTAATGTAGAAGAAGAGAGCGAGAGAGTTAGAAAGCTGACTGAAGTATTAATAGATGGACTTTTAAAGATACCTTATTCTAGATTAAATGGACCTAAGCCTGGACCTTTAAGATTAGCAAACAATGTTAACATATGTTTTCAGTTTATTGAGGGAGAATCCATACTTTTAATGCTAGATGGAGAAGGCATAAGCGCATCTAGTGGAAGTGCCTGTACATCCGGTTCTTTAGATCCATCTCATGTGCTCCTTGCTATTGGATTACCTCATGAGATTGCCCATGGTTCTTTAAGGCTTTCACTTGGAGCAAAATCCACAATGGAAGATGTGAATTATGTTTTAGAAGTGTTGCCGCCGATTATAGAAAAATTGAGAAATATGTCGCCGCTGTGGAACGATCATATTAGAGAGGGGAAATAATCATGATATACAGTGAAAAAGTAATGGATCATTTTAGAAATCCAAGAAATGTTGGAGAAATACCTGATGCAAATGGTATTGGAGAAGTTGGAAATCCAAAATGTGGAGATATAATGAAAGTTTATTTAAAGGTTGAAGATAATGTTGTTGAAGATGTTAAATTTCAAACCTTTGGATGTGGTTCGGCTATCGCTTCTTCTAGCATGGCAACAGAATTGATCAAAGGTAAGACTTTGGAAGATGCTTGGGATCTTACAAATGTAGCTGTTGCTGAAGCTTTAGATGGTCTTCCACCTGTTAAAATGCATTGCTCCGTTCTAGCTGAACAAGCAATTCATAAGGCAATTAATGACTATAGAAAAAATGCAGGTTTAACTCTTTGGGATTTTGTAGAAGTTGATGAAGACGAACTTCACAATGAAGCTCATGGTTAATTTTAAGAGAACCTTCTTTGATGTTTTAGAAGGTTCTTAATTTTTGAGGTGAAAAATTTGAATCAAAAAGTTGTTGTTGGTATGAGTGGTGGGGTGGATAGCTCTGTGGCAGCTTATCTTCTTTTAAAAAAAGGATACGATGTGATTGGAATTACGCTAGAGGTTACTCCAAAGGATGAGGGATTTTTTGAAAGGGAAGGAGGATGCTGCAGCTTAAGGGATATAGAGGACGCTCGCCACGTAGCTTATAGATTAGGGATTCCTTTTTATGTCTTTAATATGAGAAAAAATTTTAAAGAAAAAGTGATTGATAATTTTATTGATGAATATTTGAGTGGCAATACACCTAATCCTTGCATAAGATGTAATAAGTTCATTAAATTTGAAGATCTTTTGAACCGGAGCCTAGGACTTGGAGCAAATTACATAGCTACAGGGCATTATGCTAAAATAGAAAATAGAGGTTCAAGGTATTTATTGAAAAGAGGAAATGATGTTCACAAGGATCAAAGCTATGTCTTGTATAATCTTACTCAGGATCAATTGAAACATACTCTCATGCCATGTGGTGATTATACTAAAGATGAGATAAGAGAAATAGCTTATGAGATTGGTCTTGAAGTAGCTAAAAAACCTGATTCTCAGGAGATATGCTTTGTTATCGACGATGACCATGGGAAATTTATTAAGAGTCAAGTTCCCGATAAGGTTTTGCCTGGGAATTTTGTGGATAAGAATGGGAAGGTCTTAGGCAGGCATAAGGGAATCGTTTATTATACCATTGGTCAGAGGAAAGGGTTGGGAATTGCTTTGGGGAAACCTGTATTTGTGATTGATATAAACCCGTTGACTAATGAAGTAGTGATTGGAGATGAGGAGGATTTACTTAAGTCTTCTTTGATCATTAAAGATGTGAATTTAATTGGGATTGATGAATTGAAAGAGCCTATGGAGGTTATGGGGAAGATTAGGTATGCTGCAAAACCTTCATTGGCTACGATTTATCCCCTTGAAGATGGGAAAATTAAGCTGGAATTTAAAGAGAAGCAGAGGGCTATTACTAAGGGGCAGTCTTGCGTTTTGTATGATGGGGATTATGTTATTGGTGGTGGAATTATTGTTTAAAATAATTGAGCTAAATTTTTGTGTGAAGTATAATATATTTATAAAGATTGTATAATTTAGATACTAATTGTCAATAATTTTAACATATGGTAGTAAAAACAAAACATGGGAAATACCTACTTTAGAAAGGTGAAGTAAAACTATAAATGCTTAATTTGATTGAAAAATCGGGTATAATAAATGCAAGGAGGTTTAAGATTATGGATGATAAAGATCTAAAAGATTTTTTGGAATCAATGGAAATAAGATTAAATTCTAGGTTGGATTCATTTGAGAATGGTCAAATAAGTTTAAGGAATGAATTGATAGGCAAAATTGACTCCACGAAAGATGAATTAAATGCTAAAATTGACTCAACTAAGGATGAATTAAATGCTAAAATTGATTCAACGAAGGATGAATTAAATGCTAAAATTGATTCAACGAAGGATGAATTAAATACCAGAATGAATTCATTAGAGAATGGTCAAACGAGTTTAAGAAATGAATTGATAGGTAAAATCGACTCAACGAAAGATGAATTAAATGCTAAAATTGACTCGACGAAAGAAGAATTAAATTCTAGAATGGATTCAATAGAGAATGGTCAAACGAGTTTAAGAAATGAATTGATAGGTAAAATCGACTCAACGAAAGATGAATTAAATTCTAGAATGGATTCATTAGAAAATGGTCAAACGAGTTTAAGAAATGAATTGATAGGTAAAATCGACTCAACGAAAGATGAATTAAATGCTAAAATTGACTTAACGAAAGATGAATTAAATTTTAGAATGGATTCATTAGAAAATGGCCAAAAGAGTTTAAGGAATGAATTAATCTCAAAAACTGAATTAATAAAGGCTAGCGTAGAATCAACTAGAAATGAAATAGATGCAATAAAAAATGTAATAGGAGAAATAAAAAGTGATGTAAAAGCTAATTCCGATGTAGTTATAAATATTGCTAAGTTAGTCGATGAGACAAACAAAGATGTTAAAGAAATCAAAGATGATATTAATGTTTTGCAAGGACAGACTAAAGTAAATTTGGACAGAATTGAAATACATGAAAAAAAGATTAAAAAATTACTAGAAACAAGAGAAGCCTAAGAGCTTCTTTTTTTATTATAAGTCAAAAAATAAATATTGAAAACTTGATCGATTGTGTAACACATTAATGTCTTTCTGAATAATATATATTGTACGAATTAATAATTTATAAGGTAGGGTGTATTATGGTTGTAAAAAATCTCAAGTCAAACTCTTTAGTTTTGTCTTATGAATTTCTTTCTTCTGATACAGGAAAGAATTTAAAGAGAAAACAGGCGTTTACCTTTCTGCCATTGGATGCCAGTGATGATGATCTGTACGATATGGGTGTGTCCATAGGTAGTTTAGTAGTAGCTCCTCCCAAGACTATTGAACAGGGTATCGTTTATACCTTGATGGAGGGCTAGTATGCAAGATATTAAGGTTATTTTCAGCTTTGAGATGGAAAATGGCATGACTAGCACGGTTACTGTTAAGGACTTGCGAAGTGATATAGACCAAGCGGACTTAATAGCTTTGGGAAATAAGATGATAGCTAAAAACGGACAGAAAAATGGAATCAAGTTTCTTACATTGAAAAAATGTGAGAGGATTGTCACAGATAGAGAGGTTTTTGATCTTTAGCATTTTAAAAATCACGGCAAAAGCCGTGATTTTTTTGTAAAGTATTTCATTTTTTTGAATATAATATAGTAACTAGTATATCTATTTATGCTATAATTTTTATATGGATTTAGAAAAAATTATTCTACTTGAGGTGAAAAACGATGATTAAAAAAGTCTCGAGCAGGATTACTCTTCTAATTTTTTTTTAAAGGAGATATGATTATGGCTTTTGATTATAAAAAAGAGTACAAAGAATTTTATATGCCCAAAAACAAACCATGTATTGTTACAATTCCTAAAATGAATTATATTGCTGTTAGAGGTCAAGGTAATCCAAATAATGAAGATGGTGAATATATAAAGTCAATAGGCTTATTATATCCTATTGCATTCACAATAAAAATGAGTAACAAAGGTAATCATAAAATTGATGGATATTTTGAGTATGTAGTACCACCTTTAGAAGGTTTTTGGTGGCAAGACGGATTTAAAGGCGTTGATTATAGTAGAAAAG